>Ga0315914_1006560_pt1 | contig 16443 bp, 8 predicted proteins | sample MpolenodulesMG_FD_203920 | JGI IMG/M metagenome (GOLD analysis project Ga0315914, IMG submission 203920) | Medicago polymorpha root nodule microbial communities from Los Angeles, California, United States - elongated nodules | ecosystem: Host-associated > Plants > Roots > Nodule | place: USA... | reverse complement strand
AAATCAATTTTTCAATGGGTTTCACATAGTTTTCACGGCACGTCCAGTCAAAACCCCAACATTTGCAAGTTGTTCAACACCACCATGAGAATAGCATCTCAATTGAATAACATTTCTAATAATATCTCTTCTATTATTCTGATGATTCTCTTTAGAAGATCCTTTAATGCTAAAAGCTTTCATAGGACTACTAAAAGCCCAACCCCAACTCTTTCCACTATGGTTTTTAGAAACTGTTACAGAACCTTGTTTTCCTCCTCCATTGACAGCATCATCAACATAATTAGAAGAAATCCAATAAGATGAAGTAGATGAACTTGAAGATGAAGATGAGGTCATCATGAAGCCACCGAATATTTCTCCACATCTTCCACCGATCCATCTAGTTAAATCTTGTGTTTTTGATGTTTTTTTTATTCAATTTGATTAATTTGACTTTTTGGGGTTTTTTTTAGGTGTTGAATTGCTTAAGATCTAGGAAATTTTCTGGCTTTCTTAATGGAAGGATGCTTAAACTTGTTAATTTTCATTTTTTGTTGTTGTAGTCCTTACGGTTAAAATTTTTCATTTTCTGGCTTTCTCAATTAAATGCACCAAATTGAAGTTAAAAATTGTTCACTTTTTTGTACCAAAAAAAAAAAGTTCAATTTGTTGTTTAATTTATGGCTTTTTTTAAGAACATGATGAGATGGAAATGGGTTGTAATCTTTGAAGCCCCAATACTTCAAAATAGATGACGTATCGTATCTCCGCGTATCTTGCATTGATACCTACCCGATACTTTTCGATACGTATCATGAGAGTATCCGAAGATTAAATTTTATTTTTTTAAAAAATAATTATCCGATACTTCCCGATACGTATCAGGAGAGTATCCGATAATTATCATGCACCGATACTTGCCCCAATATTTCCGAATTAATGTTAACTAAAATAACTTAACTCTTGAATACTGATGTGTTCTTTTTTGGATATAACGCTTCTTTTTTGAATCGATAAAGTATAGCACTAACTGATATAGTATAGCACTGATGGTGCTCTTTTTGGGATATATTGTGTATGTAATTGACTAATCACCACTCTCTTAATCATCAATATTATTTATATTTATGTTGATGTGCTACAAGCCTATGACTGGTTTCTTTTGTTTGTAAATATATTTGCATATTAAAAAAATGGTTATAATTATATTGTACATTTAATTATATATTTTTTTTATTAACATATCACAGCCGTATCGTATCTTAATTTTTGAAATTTTTCCGTATCGGCATATCGGTGCCGTATCGTATCTCGTATCAAAACCTAAAAAAGGGAAGACCAAGCTTGTTTCTAGAAAAATATTCCCTTGGCCCTTATTAATACTGCAATGTTTCTTGTTGCTTGTTACCTAAGATACACATTGAGGGTATAGGCTACAACCTCTGATCATAAGGTTTTCATTTTTAGACGGTCTATTATACATCAATCTCCAAATCAAAAGAGATTTTGGAGGAGGAAAATCTTTGTTCCAGGTAATTTTTGCCCAACTTAAATTTTGGCCAATAGTCTTGTGGAAAGAATATGCATCTTTGAGGAGTCTCCTGTTGTTGAATGATTCCAAATTATTTGATCATCTTTATCACTATAGGATGCTACATACGATGAAGATCTTGCGTAAGATTAGGATAAGTTTGTTGCACTTTTTTCAGGGATATGCCATAGAGATTTAATCAAGAAATCCTTGAAAGTATCTCATAGAGAATGATGCAAAGCTAGAGTGATATTTCAAATCTGAAAAATAGCGACACCACTCTAACCATGACTGAAGAAGTTGATCATATAACCATTCCTTAATAGGTTACCACATATTCTCACAATAGGTTTGAAAAATAGCGACACCACTCCAACCATGACTGAAGAAGTCTAAGGTTCAAGGATAATTCAAACTCCCTTTCTCATGTATATATCTTACACCTTCAAGCGTAACACATTATTTTTAGGAGGAAATTTAAATAAATAAATTCAATAACTGATATGTCCGATAACGACGGATGAAGGAAACCTTGACGGTGCGGTGCTCCGGCACGGTGACGGTGTGGTCTCCACGGTGGAACAAAGAGTGTCTGCAGACACATTAGTACTCCAACGCTCAAGTCAGTGTAGAAAATGAGGTTAAGTGTGTAAAAGTGTGTGGGAAATGAATCGTACCTTGAAGGTGGCACAAAATCACCATTATATAGGAGAAGGAGGCGCTAACGGAAACCGTAAAATGCGGCGCCTCATCAGGGAGCCGTTGGAGTCCACATGTACGGTGTAGGAAGCGTGGGGCGTGCTTCAGTGCGGTGGTGTGCGCGGGGATTAGCGTGTTCACTCAGGTTACAATGTCTTGTTCCGAAGATTTTGGGTCCACGTGTCTTCATGGGATTGACTTTCTAGCCAATTCAAAACAATAATTAACCGAACAAAATACAAGATTTATTGAGGGCAAATGCCTTTAATTTGTTGGACATGTGTCTGTTTTTGATCTCAAATTATATTTTTCATAGTTCCAAATTTTTTCTTAAACAAGCCAAAACTCATAATTCCTATATTAAGATTCATATCTCGATCTAGGAATTAAATCAAAAGTAAACAAATAAATGGAAAATGAGAACTAGAGAGAAAAAACCTTCCATCGCCATCAATGCATCAAAAGTTTTTCCTAATCCCATAAATAAGAAATCTAGTTTTTTTAGAGGATAAGAAATCTAGTAAGACATGTAGAATAAGAATCTATGAAATAAGTTGAATCACTTACAATGTGGAAAATTGAAGAAGGAGGAAGATGGAGAAGAGCCTCAATCCTAACCTCCACGCCACTTCGAAATCAAAAGTTTTAAACCTTGAAAAGTCTTTTAAAATCCTAATTATACATATGTGGAGGCAAAAGACAACTTCAATATAAGAAATGCGGTGGTGTAAGCCATCACACACTTATCTTCTATATCTGTTTTTATTTCACCTTTACCAATTACTTGAATGGAACAAGAAATCAGCCGAGTCAAACTTAAGAGTCAAGACTACTTCAAATTCACAAACAACTCAGTTTAATTCGTTAAATTCAATTTGTTTATTCAAATCACAGAGCTCAAAAGTCGATTTTGTTTTATAAAAACAAAGTTATTTTATTTTACATTTTTAACCTTTCATGTTTTTTTAAACAAGACAAAAAATAAAATAAAGCTATTCCAAACATACTTATTTACCAAAAACATGGTATTCTTTCAAATAATCATTATATTTGACTGTTTCTCACACATTGAAAAAATATGACAAAATAAAGCAAAAAATATGACAAAACAGAGTATCCAAAAAATAAAAAAGTATCTTCTAAACAATTAACAAAGATTTTTTTTTTTAAATATGATCTTTTAACTATATCATGTTTCGCAATTAATGTGTTTTTTCTAGAGAAAATGTGTTTGCTTAATAATTTTTTATTAAGAATATTGCAACTGTTTGTCAAAAAATTGTTGCAATTGACAAAATATGTCCATTGCGGATAAATCATAAATCATAGTAGTATAATTGAAAAGCACAGTGTCTATAAAATTTAGCATAGTGTCCGTAAAATTTATGATTTACGGATCAATCTTTTTTTAAATCAATAAGGACTTCCGTTCAAAAATAAAATAAAAAATAAAATCAATTAGGACTTATTGTCTTACTTAAGTGAAGTAACTCTCTACAAAGTTATTTTTGCAGTTAATTGATCCCATTACACGTTTTCATCTATGTCTCTCAATCAATGTATTTGCTTATTTACTTTGTCATGCATTAAAACATTACATTTAGTAATATTTAGGCTTAATTAGTGACGTGGTCGCTTAAGTTATTTGTTGGTTACATTTTAGTCTCATAAGTTATTAATGTTACAATTTGGTCTTTTTAAGTCATCTTCCATCAACCAAATCAATACCCACCGTCAAAACCGTTTATCCAATGTCTAACGTGGATATACATTGCAAGTTGTCACGTCACCATTCACATGTGCCTATTTAACGTTTTAGAAAAAGACTGATGATGAGGATTTATTTGGCTAACAAATACTAACTTAAGGGACCAAATTGTAACGTTAATAACTTATGAGACCAAAATGTAACCAACAAATAACTTAAGGGACCAAATCATTAATTAAGCCTAATATTTACTACATTTAATATAAAATTATTCTTGAATTAAATTTAGCCCAGTTAATAGTAGGTTTAAACATGCAAATGTTGATCGTAAATATAATCTTTTTTCCTTTTTTGCCAAGTAACCTAGTGGTTAGAGAAATTTATCTTAAATGTGAATAAGTGAGATATTCGAGGTTCAAATCTCAACCTCTACATATATTATGTATTATCTCTTATCAAGTGAATTAAGCTCACAAAGACTAAGCTTTTTGATTTTAGTCGATGTATTTTTTTTTATCCTTATTGTTTTCAATACGAATAGATGTAAAACAAAAATAAAGAATCAAAACAATATATTGCAAGAACTAAAACTAAAACATTTTTTTTACGGAAACTAAAAATCAAAACGCTTCATATTTGTAGGGACAACTTTCATATTATTCCTTAATAACATAGATTCAATAAAAGTGTAGTTTTGGAGTCTGTGAAAACATCAAAACCTCAGAGTTTGGGAAGACGTAAATGAGCTTGGTGCTACAGTTGTTGATAGAGCTTGTGGTTTAATTGATGATTGGCAGGAAGCTAATGCTCCGCAACCGCGAACGCTGCTGCAGCTAGGAGAAGTTCAGGTGAATTCTACTTCGGTTCAGCAGGCTATGTCGCAACAGTAGCTCAACATTCGGTCCTTGTTGTACAGCAGTGGCAGCCACCAAGTCAAGGGAGTTATAAGTGCAACGTTGACGCAACTTTCCCAGATCATTTTCATCGGACATGGACTGGTATATGCTTGCGTGACGATACCGGGACTTTCATTTTGGCAAAGGTGTCATAATTCGATTATGTTTATCGTGTATTAGTGGGACTTTGGGAGAATCTTTGGGTATGTTTCATGCTCTCCGATGAATGAATGGTACATTGTTTGATAATATTTATTTTGAGATTGATTCTAAGATCACAGTTCATGTTTTCCATTCACGCAAAACCGACATTACAGAATTTGGCAACATTATTGATGCGCGTCAGACTTTGTTGTCCACTTCTTTTACAATTTCAGGTGTGTTTGTTTCAAGGATTACATTTTCAATTCTGGGAATAACATTCGCTGGAACATTATTCCTAATAATCTTAATTCTATCAAAGTGTTTGGTAGTTAATTTAATTTCTCAGAAATATTTTTATATATATTTAATTTATAATTAAAAAAAGAGTTATAATACTGTGAGAGTGGGAAGTTAAGGATGGTTACCTCTTGTTCCCATGGGAATAAAAGATTCTCATAGTCATTTTCTTATCTAGCCCCACTATTTATTATGTTATCCTAAGTTGTGTTGACACTATTATTATTAAAGATGAAATGTTATAAGCTACTTCCTTAAAAAAAAACGTAGCATCCTTAAAAAAAAAAAGGTAAAGTAATGATACTTTATATTGCATTTATTATTATTTTTTGGTACAAAAATATTGAATTTATTTAATTTAATATTTATTTATATAATTTAATGAATTAATATATTAGAAAATAATTTTTTAAAATTATACCAAATTGACAATAATGATTGGCTAAAAAATATTTTTGGAAATGAAATTGCCATACAATTTAAAAGGTTTCAATTTCCAACACTTGTCATTAGTATTATTTAAATAATTTAACGAATTTAATAAATTCATATATTAAAAAATATTTTTTAATTGAATTAGACCATTCACAATGGAGCATCCGTTTTGAGTGCTTAAATAGATCTTACGTCATTTTATAGTTAAAACTTGGGAAATCCAAAGAATAAACTTTTTTTGAAAGTTGTGTATTCAACACATTAAAACTTTAAAAAGAAACTATTTTAACATGAAATTTATAAAGACCATCCACAACATAGCACCTCAAATTGGAGGCTTAAATGAGTCACATTCCCATAAATGGGGGTCCATAAATATTATTAAATATAATTCTTTACATTCCAACAATTTTTTTATTTTTTTTAAGATTTATTAAATGAGACCCACGAAAAATGAAGAGAGAGAGGTGCTTCCATAACCACAATTCTCCATAGCCACTCATATATTATACTCCACAAAGGGGATACTTATTTCATACGGTGTTAAATAGGTGAAACACCCATCGTTATGGATGGTCTAAAGACACTTGTTAACATAACCCTTAAAACTTTAAAAGAACTCAATATCTCCAACCTTGCACCTTAAAAATAAAATTAAATGGGTCCAACAAAATTATTTATCTAATGTGGAAATTTTACTTGGTACCCTACACTTATACTTTCACCCATACAAATATTTAAAAATGCCAATTTTGTCCCTTTTCACCCATTCATTAGATTTAACATGAGTTCACCCCACATAAATTTTTCCAGAAAACTTCAAAGAAGATTTCCGGTTTAAGAAATATTTTTCCGAAAAACATCGATGTGTTTGCAAAGTTCTTCATCTCGATCAAAATCATGGCCCAAGTTTAAGATCTTTGGAAAAATCAAAACTTTAGATTGGAGAAACTCATCCAAATAAAGATGTCAGCGTGTTATTCACATGATAAATCTACCACTGTTATGTCATTGTAACACAAAATCAAAACTTTGGTTTATGATTTTTGTTTGTTCAAATTAAAGAGATGGGTGAAGGTTGTTGGGTTCCTTGATTTCCTTCTAACCCATGAAAGCTACCTCCCATGGCTATGGATCGAATAGCTTTTATCCCTTAATTTTGAGATTTTAATTTATGTTTATGATTGTCTTTTCTTTAAAATAACATAGAATTCAATTTAATAATAGATCAATCAAAAGTCAAAACCCTAAATTAAAAACAAAAAAAATAATCCTAAATCATGTGTCTCGACATCATCCATGGCAGCTTAATTTTCATCATTTCCTTCCTCTACTTCAATAAACCCATTTTTATATCTATGGATTTTGATGTGTTGTAAGATAGTAAAGTTGGATCATTATTTTAATGGAGATGAAGAACTTCTGATTTTGTATTCAGAAACTGAATCTCCATCTCTTTCCGTAAAACTTTCAAAAATGTGAGAAACTAAACCAAAAAGATTTTAGTTTATTTCTGAGGGTAAAATGGACAATTCATGCAAAATGTAGGGGTGAAGGTATAATTGTTAGGGTACAAGGTAAAATTTTCATCTTATGCATATGAGACCCATAAATAGTAGTAAAAGAGAGAATGACTATAAAATCACTCATCTCTTTAGACACTCATTTATCTAATGCCATAGTGGGGTGTCTATTTAGCAAATAGGGGAATGATCCCATTGTAAATATCTTAGACCCAACGAACAACAAAAATTCACTAAAAAAAAACTTTTAGACATGAGATTGGCATAATCATGGTGTTAATTTTTTTTAAATAGTTTCTATTTTTTTTAGCAAAAATTAAATAGTTTTTATTCTTAGCACTCATCATTAGTATTTATAATAAAGTTTCAACAATGTCTGTAAGTATTAGCTCAAATGACAAGGTCGATATAATTAGGATTTAACACATTTACACTTGTTGAAAATCATAATACCATTGTTGTGTGTAAATTTTAAGTCATATTTGCCACTTCATCTAGAGACCAAACAAAGATTTTCATTTTTTAATCAATCAAAATAAAGTGAGTGTAGGCATTGAAAATTAGGGGTGTTCAAAACCAAGACATTCTAATAGAAAACTGCAAACCGAACCAATCCAAACTGAAACCACAAAAAACCGTATTTAGTTCGGATGTATTCGAGTTATTTTCTTACTCAACCGCATGGTTTGATTCGATTTGCGATATATTATGGAAGAATTAATGTATTGAATACCCTCCTTAAATGTGATATATTTCTTTCAATCAATTTCGATAGTTTTTTTTTTCTTTTAGTTTTTCTTTGATAGAAAATCATGGAACTCCTACCATTTTCTTTAGATCATACCTTCTACCAATTTTGAAAGAAAAGGAAAAAAGAAATGAGTCCGGTTTGTTTCATCTATTGTCCATTTATATAGATCGGCGAGACCTATTTTAATAAATGGATCTCATTAATAGGTTTCACTAGTTTTAATCTATTATGTGTGTTTATCCGTCTAAAAAACGAACAATAAGTAGAGTAAAATAAATAGAGTAAACTCAAATTCAAAGAAAATCAACATCAAACAATGATACATCATGTATCTCATATTCTTTGTTTATTTAATACTTGATACAAAATGTAACTTTTTTTGTACAGCATGTAATGAATTTTCTAACCTATATCAAGCTAATAATAATTTTTTTGAGAGGATCAAACTACTAATAATTATTTTTTATAAAAAAAGACAAATAATTCTTAAAAAAAAACTACTGATAATGACTACTAGCTATGCCAAAAAAAAAACTAATAATTCTCTAAAAATTAGTTTGTAGAATTCTAATTCAAAAGTAGTATATTTTTAAAACGATAATAAATAACAACAACAAAACACAAGATTAATGTCATGATCATTAAAAATTACCTATAATTTTGTCGATGATTGATATCGTAACGCGGTCATCTAGCTATAAATAACCACGACCACCCCACACTCTTTTCACACCTTTCAAGTTCATTTCAATCATCATCTTCTTACAACTCTTTCTCTGAATCATTTAACAATGATGAAATTTGGTTTTCTTTTGATTGTATCAATGCTGGTTCTCAGCACTTAATTCTTTATCATTTGCATACAAGTTTAATATCGGTGGCAACTATGGTTGGGCAGCTAAAGGCTCACGAAACCAATACAACATCTGGGCTAGGAGAACTAGGTTTCGAACCAACGACACTCTTTGTAAGTTCAATCCATTTCTTTTTCTTTTTTTCATCTCTCAAAATCAAAACTTCTTATACATCATATAATTCCTATTAAAATTTTGTTTTCTTATCAGACAACCGAAATTTATGTATAATATTCAATATCAAAATAAAAACTTCTTGCATGGTGTATGGTTTTTGGAGTGGTTATCTTGATTTTTTTCTGCTATTTTCCTGTAATTTGTGACAGATTATGGTTCGATCAGTTTGAGTTTGAGGTGGTTTAGTGTGAATTTATTTTGGCTTCGTTGTTCCTATTTGCGGTTGAATACTTTATGGTTTGAAGTTTTTTTAAATATTTTTTTCTTTTTAGAATAGATAAAAATAAAAATATAGTCGGAAAAAATACATAATATAGGTTAAATACATTTTTAATGGTTACAATCATATTGGATCTTTTCATACAAAATAAATACATATTGGATCTTATTTTTGTCTATTATCCAGTTTTGAGAGCCTTTCTTTAGCAATTTAGTTTTGTAATTTTAATATATAGACTAAAATGTATGTACAATGACCATAAACAAAATATTTAGAATTTATTGAAATTAAAATTCATATTTGATTCTAATAATTATTATAAGTAAAAGGTGATAATTCTTGTTTTATGTCTCATAATGGTGTCTTTTGGCATGCAGTTTTCAAGTATAACAAATGATTTGATTCAGTGTTCGTGGTAAACAAACAAGACTGTGATTCATGCAACACAAAAAATCCAATCTACAAGATGGACGGTGGAGATTCAATTTATAAATTTAACAAAGCAGATCTCTTTTACTTCATCAGTGGAAACCTTGAGAATTGTCAAAATGGTGAAAAGTTTAAGGTCGTCGTTTTCAATCCACACAACCACAAACATCATGGTCCATCATTATCTCCAGCAGTTGCACCAGTACACTCCCCAACACCATCTCCCTTGTGGAATTCTTCGGCACCTAGTGTTGCTGCCATCAGGAATGCTCCTTCACCAAGTCGGACTGCTCCGACACACTCACCAGCAAAATCACCAGCTTGGAATGCTCCTTCACCAAGCTGGACTGCTCCGACACACTCTCCAACACAATCACCTGCTTCACCGACATGGAATGCTCCTTCACCAAGCTGAACTGCTGCGACACTCTCTCCAACACAATCGCCTGCTTGGAATGCCCCCTCACCAAGCAGGACTGCTCCGACATAGTCTCGAGCACAATCGCCTGCTTCACCGGCATGGATGCTCCTTCACCAAGCCGGACTGCTCCGACACTCTCTCCAACACAATCACCTGCTTGGAATGCTCCTTCGCCAAGCTAGACTGCTCCGACACAGTCTCGAGCACAATCACCTATTGGGAATGCCCCTTCACCAAGTTGGACAACTCCAACACACTCTCCAACATCATCTTTGACTTGGAACGCTCCTTCATCAAGTGTGTCTGCTATAACACACTCTCCAATATCATCACCGGCTTGGAATGCTCCTTCATCATACAATGATGATGCCAGTGAATGAAAGTGGTTTTATTTCTAGCATTTTAATTATCTCTGATAATGTTTGAATAATTTGTATTTTGTGGATGATGAATTTGATTAATCTATAACATGGATATCTAAGATGGATTCAGTAAGTCTTTTCTATCCACATAATCACACTCCCTTCATCTTAACTTGATAATAAACGCTTTTTGTTCTTAAGAATAATAAACGCTTTCATTTCATAAGTAAGCTTCCCTTAAAAAACAAATCATAAGTAAGCTATCTGGGTGGTATGAAACTGTTCTTATATATACATATAGGGAAATGTTAACTAGTGCTTCGGGGGCACTGGTTAAAGAATTCAAATAGTAACTTTTTATAAAAGTTTGTGTTATCACTGCATTGGAAATTGAAAACTTTTAAATTTTAAAAGAATAATTACTTTATTTAGCATGTTTAAAGAGTGACCTGGGGACACTTGTTAACAAGACCCATACATATGTATATATTCAAACAAAACTGTTCCGTTCATTTCTAGAATTGTTAAATATGGTTCAGTTTGATCAATAGTTCTGTTCGTTTTCCTCCATCCCACAAGCTAGAATGAACTTACACCAAAAAAAAGGGAAACTTATAATTCAATCTGGGAGAGAAAAATATTGAACAATGAAGTAAAATAATTAATAATAGTGTTAGAGAGTTAGGAGATTTAATGGTGTTAAGTTGGAAATGAGGTGATTGTCAATTTGATAATAATATGATAATAATAAAGGGAGGTTAGTTTGTTCAAAAAATAAGATGGAGGTAAGTGTTTAGTTTAAATCGGAGGTTAATGTTTAGTTAAAAGATATTATTATTATCATAAACAAAAATACTTGGGATTCCAACCTTGAAAAAGATTGTTTGATTTTGGACATCAAACTTTAAAATTTAAGGTATTTTCATCCTTGTAGTTTGAGCGAATTTTTGTTTACCCTCACCATTTCATCTATTTTGTACCGTCAAAAGTTACAAAGGTCCAAAACCGAAGAATTTTTTATTTTTTTAACTAAAAAACTAAAGAATATTTAAACTATAAAGTTAGAATCCAATTTCTTTTAGGGGTAAACCAAATCTCTCTTAAGTGGAGAGGATAAACACCATTGAACTTTTATTATTATATTATATTATATTATATATAGAAATTAAAAAAAAAGTGATAACTACATTAGCATATCGATGGTTTTATTTATTTAGCTGTAAAAGTAGGGTGAGATCCCAAACGTGAATCATGCATTTTTGGAAGTGCCACAAATTTAGCATTTGATAATGATAATGAAACAGAATTCCTCCATCTTTGTCCATTCCGTGTCTTTGACTACGCTTTTTGCGTCACCCCATTTTGTACATTTCTTTTCATGAAAGAAACAAATAAGAAACGTTACTAATAAGTTTCAGTTCCACAGCTATTATTTTTCATTCACTTTCTGTGTGATGTACCCTTAATTAATCATTTCAAACCCTAGAAATTCTGGAACAAAACGAAACTCTCAAATTATATTATTTTTGTGGTGTATTCAATTCATGATCTTGATTATCTTTTTGTGATGGAATGGTCTGCAACATATGCTACAAGGGCTTACCTTGATACCCTTCGACTGGTATGTACATATACATGATCTTGATTATACATCTAGGTATTCAACAATCGATTAATATTTTCTGCTTATTCCAATTATCAACCATGTGTTCTTTTAGATCTGTTATATGCTCTTTCTTTGAGATTTTCAATACATGAATCAAGGATGTGTTTGTGTATTTTAGATTATTTACGTTACGCCACATAAGCGCTTAGAAGACCGTCTGAGAGAGTTTATAGAAACAACTTATGACATGTTGATATTTTCAGCTTGTTTATTGCAAATACACATACACTGGTTAATTAAGTTTTTTCGTCTATAAAAATATAGCCAATTTGGATTTTAGGGACAAAAAATGAGGTAGGACATCCCTTTTTATTTTTAGGGATTAAAATTAAAATTAACAATATTTTGTGGGACGAAAAACTTATTTAACCCTTACAATAAATCAAGGATGAAAACAATTTTGATTTTATTTCAACTATTGCTGTAGAAATAGCTTATACATAGAACTTAAATGATAAGCGCTTAGTCAAGTTGTTTATCTGATAAGCACTTAATCAAGTTGTTTATCCAAATATGATCTTAATGTATAAGGTATATTGTTTGATTGTATAATAGTTGAAGATATGTGAGTGAAAGAGATGGCTGCGCATTTTGAGACAAAAAAAGTTAGCTAGCTCATCTAATTTTTTGCTCTTAGCAGTGTAATAATGTTGATAAAAGGCGAAGTGGCAGTTTGAGAGTACAAGAGTTAGGAGGTAATGAATTTGTATCAGCATTAGCAGCAGGAATGAAAGCAAAACTTATAGTGGAAGTAACATCATCTCCTGCATCTTCATCAACGATAGCCCTTGCCGCTGCTGCGCGACAAACCGGAGGCAAAGTTGTGTGTATTCTTCCCGAGCCAGTGCTGGATGAGTCCAAAAAAGCAATCAATAGCTCAGGGCTTAATGACCAAGTAGAATTTAAAACTGAAGATCCATCGAAGTTATTGCCGCGCTACAAAAACATTGATTTCTCCCTTGTTGATTGCAAAGATGAAAGCTATGCAATGTTGCTTAATTTGATAGATGTTAATCCTGTTAGATCTGTTGTTGTTGCGAATAACTTGGTTGGTGATAGAAAAGGGTTGGAAGGAATAAGGAGAAAAGATGAGAAACTGGCAGTAAGATCTGTGAAACATTCTATAGGCAAAGGCATGGAAGTAACTATGATTAGCAAGAATGATGAAACTGATCATAAGAGACATCATGCAAGAAAAAGGAACAAGAGCAAGTGGGTTGCCAAGTTTGATGAGAAGAGTGGTGAGGAACACATATTCAGACTATCTCAGATGGACTTGTTATAGAATTAGCATTTTAGTTTCTAAATACTGTTACTTCAGTGGGAATCTATACCCAGATACAAAGGGATACCAAGTTTTGGTGTGACTTTTTTCTTCCAATTTTGCCATCATTTAAACTCTTTAATTTACAATTCAATCCTTGTTCACCTAATCAAATAATTGAATTTAGTCCTAATTTTAAATTTGAATAAAATCAAATTTGATTTAGTCCTAATTAATTTAAGTTTTAGATCAAATCTAATCTTTAAGTCAAGAACAGTTCTATCAATCAACATGAAATATGGTTAGTTTCAAGTTGCTCCACTACTTGGCTGCTGGCCAGTACAGAAAAAGATAACTAGACAAATATTAATGTTTTATTGACTCAGATGTCTATGAGTCTATGACATTTTAAACATATATTGTTATTGAAATTTGAAAATTTTAACGTTTGAATAGTTTTGATTGGAGTATGAATCAGTGCTGCCAGGAAAATGTTCCAATAAAAAAGAAGAAAAATGCAGTTGGATTTGGAGTTCTCAACAATAGAAATATAAAATGATGATGATTACCTCCTAGTACCAACCATTACACCAACCAACAACCACCAAATTCCAAACTTGAAATGCAAGAGACTAATACCTCTCAACTGTCTTGTTGTTAGGCTTTCATATTCACATTTCCTCTCTTATTCTTGAGTTTTGTAACTACCATTGTTCCTATCCTTGGATCACACTGATCTAGTCTATGAATGGCGAAGCTAAGATCTTTGGTTCAGCTATGGCCATCTTTTGTTAGGATATGCATGCTGAATCTCATCTTCAACTTCAAGACCATTGCATTAGGAGATGACACAGCATCGTCGGAAAGTACATGCAAGAATACAAATTTTCAAATTTTCCTTCCTCCACCTTATCAGAATATATCATCTCCAATATGCAAACCCGTTTGGCATACATATGAATTGAGGGTAAGTTCGAGTTGAATTAGAACTTCTACTTTCTTTCTTTTTTTTATTCCTTTTCACTTATTATTAGTTTGTCACATGTACATCATAATTCATAACAAATTACGAGTTTGTTAATAAAAACATTTCATTTTTTCGAGTTTACTCTATTTAGGATTTTTTGTTCACTTTGTTATTGGTGAGAAGTATCCACCAGCTTTCTTGATAAATAATCTCTGCTAGAGAATTCGTTTGGCCACCTTTAGTAGCCGTAGGATCGCCCCTCTCAACCACATTTTTTCCATTCACAAGGTTTGAACTTGAGACCTTGCTTAAGGATCCGGATCCAATTCCATTAAAATCAACATAATGTTGGTAGACAAATTCATTTTGATGTTAAAGATTTGATATTATTTGAATGTCATGACGTGTCCCTTTGCATCTAATAATGTAGTGAGGTTTTATTGCAGTACACAAAAAATGGTGATACCACAACAATCATATTATCTGCACCCTACACAGTTGGGTGGGTGGGGATTGGATTTTCTAGAGATGGAAAGATGGTTGGTTCAAGTGCAATGGTGGGATGGATTAATAAACGTGGTCATGCAAAAATCAAGCAGTACTATCTAAGGGGTAACAAATCATCAGAAGTCATTGCAAACAAAGGTGAACTGCCTCTAAATAATGTGCCAGCTGCTGTGGCAACAAATGGGGCTGAAATTTATTTGGCATTTCAGCTTCAAACAACAATTCCATTTGGGAAGCAACCAATTTTATTGGCTTTTAGTACTAAGCATCCACATGAACACCATTTGTCAAAGCATGATGACAAAACAACAATTATATTTGATTTTTCTTCTGGTGCAAAATCAGGTATCACATTATTTTGATTATCATATACTTTAGCACAACTTACAGCTGTTTCCAAATTATTGCTCACTTTAATTTCTTTTAATAAAGAATTATTATTTTTTAATGACAAATGTTAGTAATTAGTTGTAAGATTAGTTTTTTTTTTCCTTCATCTCAACTTGAATCCATGAGCTACCCAACACCCTTTTATAAAATGAATAATATCATTTCAATGAACCGCAATTTACTAATACGTTCATCCCTAAACATAAGACCTCGTTATCTAAATCACAATAATTAAGAAAGTTGGTATAGTATTAAATTTATTGACACTTAATATTATTTTACAAGTTTCCCCTTCAAGATAGATAATTACTTTATGTTTGCACACATAATATATCTTGCAGGTTACAGACATAAAAACATGTAGCTTAACTAAGAGTATGCTAGTAAAGAACTAATTAATGCAGCTCGAAATTTGAAAGAAGTCCACTTGACAATTATCCCTTTTGCAGGTTCTATGGATCCAGCATCCAATGGTTTGATTCAAATGAGAAAGAATCATGGAATAGTTGGTATAATAGGGTGGGGCTTAATCTTACCGGTAGGTGCAATTGTTGCAAGATACTTCAAGCATAACGAACCCCTTTGGTTCTATCTACACTCAATCATTCAATTTGTTGGATTTGCATTTGGACTTGCTACTGTCCTTCTTGGATTACAACTCTACTCCCAAATGCATGTCCACATACCAGCTCACAGAGGAATTGGCATTTTCGTCCTTGTGCTAAGTATTCTTCAGGTATGCCACTGACTCATGTTATAATAATAACAATAATACTTGTTTAGTTCTCACTTATCATTATGTCAAGTACAAATTTAACTGAGATTAATCAGACAATTGTTATATTTGAACAACTAATTTCAGACTACTTTTGCAACAACTGTTTAACTGGTTAATGTTGTTCAAACTTCATTCAAGTAAGTAGTTGATTACGTCCCGTAGATGATTCAGGTGTTAAAACTCATTAACCATTAATGTAACTTCACTGACCACGAATTTTGACGATTAACGACAAGTCCACAACTTTCACGTGGTCAAATATACATGTAATTGGACTCATAAAAAACTATGGTTAACGGCGTTCAAATTCGTGATTAATGAAGTTATATTGGTGGTTAATGAGTTTCAACTGTTGGTATATCCATTAACCATCTCCTCTACTGCATCAACCACTTGAAACATTTTCGCAAAAGTTGTTTAAATTTGGTTGTACACCTTAAAC
>Ga0315914_1006559_pt1 | contig 16444 bp, 9 predicted proteins | sample MpolenodulesMG_FD_203920 | JGI IMG/M metagenome (GOLD analysis project Ga0315914, IMG submission 203920) | Medicago polymorpha root nodule microbial communities from Los Angeles, California, United States - elongated nodules | ecosystem: Host-associated > Plants > Roots > Nodule | place: USA... | reverse complement strand
CTAGTTTATGTATATTGAAAATAGGTTACACCAAACAAAAACACGTACCCCTTTATTAATGGCATAGAAGTATAGATTACATGTCAACATTTTTTTTTTGAGAAAATATATTTTATAGTGTTATTTTATGTTGTTTGTTGCTTTCGCACGGGTTTGTAACTAGTTTATGTATATTGAAAATAGGTTACACCAAACAAAAACACGTACCCCTTTATTAACGGCATAGAAGTATAGATTACATGTCAACATTTTTTTTTTTTTGAGAAAATATATTTTATAGTGTTATTTTATGTTGTTTGTTGGGATGATTTTTAGATTTATATGTCAGAAGTGGGTGTAATTTTTTATTTTGACCATATGCACGTATAATCACACTAGTGCTATCATGCATTAATGAATTTGTCTTTTTTTAGTGTAAATTTACAATTTAAATTTTTGTCCAAACTCTATCATTGTGTACAAACAAAACAATCTATCTATCTATTATTATCTTTTCTTTATTAATTTAGACCCTCGAATTACCCATATGACATGTCACCTCTTTCTATGCTACATCACTCAACTTTTGCCACATAAGATTGAAGGCTGATTTGTCATGTTCAACTGAACAATCCACTCTTTATTTCTTATCATACGCAAAAAATCCCTTAGATTATCGTACAACAAACCGTTTCCAAATTGTAACCGACAAAAATCTCTTGAATGTCCAACCAAGTCATTATAAACTTGCATTAAAAATATAACTGAGTGTGCCTAATATCATTCATATTTCTACTAATGTGCTTTAAAGAGTTCTCTCCCTCTTCAACGTATGATTTGATTGGAGAAAACAATGTGACTCCTCACAATGTCCACAATCTTCCTAATGTTGCCAAGTATGTTTTCTTTCACATCCAAACGATTTGGTTTTTTTTTTCAGATTTCATATGATTTTTCATATTTTTATTATCAATGAAGGATGTATATTGCTTATGTCAAAAGGTTTTTTCATTCTTGTTATCTATATGATCTTCCCATACATATTTATATTTCTTTAATAATTATTGAGAATGAATGCATAATATTGTCAACAAGATTCTATAATAATTTTTATATTTTGATCATCTAAATGTTCATATCCACAATGAGATTGAGATTTGAGATGAAAATCTATTTCTTTAGAGGCAAAAATATATATTCTAAGGTCTACTGCACAAAAAGAAAAGATGATCAATATGAGCCTATCAAAGCAATTGCCAATAATCACTGATTTGGTTTTCCTCAAAGTTCTTCTTCTACTTATAAGTTTAAAAGTATTTAAGAATCCCAGTTTCAAGTTATATGAGTTGATTTCTGGGAATAAAATGATAAATATATATATGTCCATGTTTGTTACAAGTTTACTAGATTTTATTCCCGAGTATAAAATGTTCCTGGGAATAGAAAAATTTCCCAAAGAAAAGGGTGGGAATAAAGTTCTCATGGAGATGAGAATAAATTCATATAAAGTTACTTATTATAATCTCTATTTTTATGGTTCTTAGAAATATTATAAAGTTAACCAAACATATTTTTTCTAAATACCTTGGAATAAAATTCTGATCTTTATATTCCAAGGAATGTTATTCTTTAAATTCATATATCCAACAAATAGATTATATTATCTATAGGCCAACGAGGTTGGGTCTAGGAGAAAGGGCCAAAATTGATGATCGAATTTTAAATGTGAGAGTTACTTACATTTACTGTTCGACATGTCTTAAATAAGTTCACATTCACCAAAGAAAACCTATGAAAAACCAAAACAATAAGTTATATTATTAAGATATTCCTTTCAACTCATTCCAATATATTAAATTCATTCGTGCAACGCACGGATTTTCATCTAGTTCTAATATTATTAAGAGGAGGAACAGTGGCATATTCATCTTTTTGAAGTTTAAAGCTTGTTTGGGGATTTTTGTATGTTTTTCTTGTAGCCTAAGAAAGTCTTGGAGGTTTAGATTGTTTCATGCTTTTTTGTTCTGTTTTATGCTACTTCTCTGTGCTCAGAATAGTGGTGATTAAGATGTCTTACTCTTGTTAACACCATCAACATTTACCCTCTATTACCTTATCCTCTGAGTAATGACCTTTTCCTTCTTCAAAGCCTAATATTAGGAAATGACATATCTGCCAGATTCTTCCTTGAGAATCGTGTGGAAGCAATTTGAGACATGGAGAAAACAAGACAAGAAGGAAGAGGATAATTAACCGACATCATGAAACAATGGCTAGGAACAACATCATGCATGTAGCAATGGCTATGAAAATAGTTATATTTCGGTATGGCTCGAGTTCAAGAGTTGTGCAACAACACAACAATGGAGGAGGAGGATCAAATGTTCTAGCTGATGAAAGGACTTTGTATGTGACATTTTCTGAAGGGTATCATGTGAAGGAATGAGAGTTTAGGGAAATATTTACTAGGATGGGTTTTAGAGGATGAATTAAGGGATTGTTTATGCAGAAAATTTCACAAAATGAACACCAAATTACGTTAGGATTGTTTTTCGTGAGTCCAATATTATGTATATGATTCTGGAAAGGAAGTTAATGTCAATAAAATATTAATGTCGTTTTTGTACCATTTACTACTATTTATTTATGTCATCTTTCAATTCATTTAATTTCTTTTTCATATGTCATTAGTGATGAATCATTTTATAAAATCACTTATAATTTTTCTTTCTCATACGAAATTAACTATTTTTTTAAAAGGAAAATCAACTATATATTTTTTTTCTAATACGATTAAAAAATATCAAAAAGTTTATGAAACAAGTTTAATTTATATTCAATGTTAATGTATAAAAGTTTCACACATTCATCTAATGATTTGTTTCTAAATCAATTAACGAGTTACGACAAAAATATTGAATGCATATGTAAGACTTTTGCACACAAATAATGTATATAAATCAAACTCTTGATAAATGGGAGGAAAATGAGTATTTGTATAGTAACGAAATTCATTACTCACTATAATCTTAATTATAAGTAAAAAATCACTTTTTAATTTTATTATAAATACATTAATTATTATTAATCAATAGATGAATTTAAAAAAATGAATTGTTGTTCATTAATTGATAGGAGAACATTTACTCATTAATTGAACGAAAAATAGATAAATGATATTTGTACAACCATTTTTTAACAATTTTTTGACAATTTTCTCTCTCATATTCAAATTATCTCTCTGAAGTTATTCCAAAGAGTTGTACATATATGACTACTCCGTAATTGAGTGTGTGTATGTGACACGTGTCAAAGTCAACACCGTTGTCGCCAGCCACCACCGGAAAAAATCAAAGAAGCATTTCCATACTCTCAGTTCTTTGTCATCATTTTCGAAATTGAGAGAAAGAAAGAGAAAACGAAAGGGGCGTGACCTGAGATCATATAAAAACACATCAATCAATCAATCATGTTACGAAGACTACTCATCTCTTCACAACTCAAAACCCTAATTCTCCGATCTCCTTCCCCCGCCGTCGCTGTTTCTTTACTCTCTCGCCACCACTTCTCTACTCAATCCAGTTATTACTCTCTCTCTCTCTAATCGCATTTCATTTCGAATTTTCTGTTTCGTGATTTCGATTATTCTTTCTTGTTCCAGGTGACGACAGTAGTACTACTGGAATCAAAAAGAAGGTTGAGGATGTAGTTCCAATTGCTACTGGTCATGAGCGTGAGGAGATTCAGGCTCAACTTGAGGTCTCTTCATTCAATTGATTTTGTTATATTGATTTAGTGTCTGTTTGGTTAGACACACAATTCAGCTTATGACTTATAGCTTAAAAAATACCTGTTTGGTAATTGTCATTTTTACACGAGCTTATAGCTTATTTTCATCAGCTTATAGTGGTTCTTGATAATCAAGTTAATTCAAGTAGCTTATAATGTATAGCTTATCACTTTTTATCTCCATTTTACCCTAGCAATCTTAATTGAATAAAAATAAATGTTAATTAAATGCGCATTTTTTACCAAACATAGCTTTAAGTTAAATGTTAGTTTAAGTTTGAATATAGGCCTCTTTGGATCAACCTATTTGAACTTATCTATTGAGATATAAGCACTTGTGATACTGTTTGGGAGGATTTATGGGAAGAGTCAAAGAGCTTATGACATGTTCATAATCTCTCTAAGATATCTTATAATTTAACTTTATTTTATCTTTTGTTATAGAAATTGCTTATACATAAGTGCATATCATGACAAACGCTTATGCTATAAGTTACAAATTAAGTTGTTTATACAAATGGGACCTATGTTTATGACAAAAGTTAGTTGAGCAATAAGTTTGAGTATAAAAATTATGTTTGAAGTCAAGAGCTACAAATCTTAGAACTCGTTTGGTTTGGCGTTTGGAATTGAGTTCTCGCATCCTGATGCCACTTCAATGTGACTTTTAGGAAGCTAGATATTCTTGCTTCAGTTTGAATGTGCGTTAGGTGGGCTGTCATTCGTAATTCCAAACAATGGATTAGCCTTCAAGTTAGAACAAATCCTAAAGGCAAAACCAATTCTAATAAAGAATTTCGAAACATATCAAGTTTAAGTTTTTAGAATCACTTCAATTTGTAAATTAAAAAAACATGTATTTAATGTTTTATTGGGGTAAAAAGTAGGAATTCTCTTTTCTTTTCTGACAGTTACCTTATTTTGTGTTCATAAGTGCATACCTTATTTAAGGGCGATTATGTTTTTTATTTTCACATGTGTATTTGTTTTTGTCAGGGTAGGGATATTCTTGAAATTGACCATCCTGAAGGTCCATTCGGCACTAAGGTTAGTGTTATTTTATTGTTTATCTTTTCTTGTTGTATTTAGTATTTATGATCATTCGTAATTTCCTATGAAGCATAGACACCAAATATGACACTGACATGATGAACACACTAGTAATAATTTGAGAAATGGAACTGATTGAATGTAACTACATTTGTTGGCACCGACACGTTTTTTATACCAGACATGGCTTCAGTTCAATCTGAAATGTTGGTGCTACGTAGCTAATTTATGTTCTGTGAGAGGAAATTAAAAGAATCACGTAGCATTGTGTGTAGAAATCTTTTTCTTTAAATGTATTCTATGTTGAATAGAATGATGTTCTTTATTTTATTTTGAGAACAATGAGAAGCACTAGCAACACTCCTATTATTGGTTTAAATTTTTGTGCCCAACATAAGTTCATGGAGCCATCGTGAATTTTAGTCAATTGTGAAGAAAGTGTTGGTACCACTCCTCTTTTATCTTTTTTTTTTTTTTTTGAAGAAGCTAATCTAGCCCGCCCAAATTGGCACCGGAGAGAATCGAACCTGAGACCTTGAGGAGGAGACTCCCTCTTTTATCTTTATTGCATCTCCTGTTCTGGTTTTGTCCTTGTGCAATAGTTAATATTTATTTATTTTTTTATATTGAAAGTAAGGAAAACATGTAATCCGTTGTTTCTTGGTTCTCTTCATATCCAGAGCGAGCCTGTTGTAATTGCTGCTGGTATTTTATTGTTTAGATGTTAGTATGACCAAGACCAAGCATTTTAATGTGAAACTGGCGTATGGAAGTCTTGATACAGGGAGTGTTTATGTTGCTTAAAGTGAAAATTACATGTTGGAGGCCAGTAACTTCAAAAGCTATTGATATTAACCATATGGTTCACTAGATGATAATCCTCGGTTTTCATAAGATTTTAGTCTCTATTAACCCATTAAATCAGTCTCCATTATTTTTATTGCAATATGTGTCCCTGTATTATCACTCAGTTGGGTTTTGACTCTTAGTTCCTACCATCAAATTATTGGTTTCTATATTTTTCACTTATTTGGATTGTAGTAGTCCCTGTAGTTTCTATTTGGTAAGGTTTTGGTCGCAATTGTCCCTTAAAAGCTGCCCCCCTCCCTCCCTCTCCCTCCCTGTAGTTTTCACATATCAAAGTGTTGGTCCTTGGTAGTTTTTTCAATTATTTGGATTTTAGTTCCCTATCATTTCTATTTCTGTTCATTAAGGTAATATTGGTCCCTATTTTCCGATAAGAATTTGTTTCTGTAATTTTCACATATTGAGGTATTGATCCCTATTTTCAATTAAGAATTAGTCCTTGAAGTTTCCACTTTTCACTTATTAAGATATCGGTCCCTCAGCAACCAAAACCCAAATGAATGTAATTTTATTAGCTGTAGTTTTTAATTGTTTGTCAAGATGTTCATATATTTTTCTATTTTGATGCGCCCGTAACTGAAATTTCAAAAACACTAACATATTTACAAGGTTAGTATATTTATTTATGTTTCATTGTATTTATACGCTTTAGTGTACTAAATAGCAGCTAGGAAGCCTGAAAGCAACAATGGATATATTTCATCATTTATACTTGGTCCAATATTTCATCATTTATACTTTTGAACAACTGCTACCTGTTAAGTCACTACAACAGTTACTGATTTGTTTTCTTGAATTGATAGAGCCTAAGTGTCCAACAAAATGGAAATAAATAAGGGAAAGGATGTTGTGATAAATGTATATATATTTGCATAAATTTTTAATTTAGGGATAAGATTATGATCCTCCTTAGAAGCATTGCCAGCCAACATAAAGCTATCCCTGTAAAATGTAAAAAAGCTTGACAACTTTTATATGGTAATGGTGGTAAATTGTCAGTCTATGCTGTCACGGTGGTAAACTGTCATGTTTGGTTGTGAAATATAAAAAAATAAGTATTAGGCTAGAAAACCAATCAAGGGGACTCACCTCTCGTTACAAGGATACAATGCCTTTATGTCGTATCATTGGTTCATAGATTGTCGAAACCTTTATTATCCTTTACCCTACCAAAATGGTATACTTAGCTTCTTAACATTTCCATTTTTGTTTTTCATTTGACCTAAAGAGCTGTATGCTTATCTTAGTATTTGTGTTTCTTTCTCTCTCTGCAAAAGGTTCATTCCGATTTACATTTCTGTATGATTAGTCGATAATGGTTTTGAATATGTTTCATCTATCTACTTTAATTGTTTGTTTTGGTTCATAGGAAGCACCTGCTGTTGTTAAATCTTACTACGATAAAAGGATAGTTGGATGCCCAGGTGGTGAAGGCGGTGAGTTCCAGAGTATTCTTTGTTTCTCTTAATGTATTCTTGCATGCAAACTTCTTTAGGAGGTGATGAAAAATGCTAGAATTTGGTTATAGCGTTGAGGAGGTGAACATATTGTTTTGATTGCAGAGGATGAGCATGATGTTGTCTGGTTTTGGCTGGAGAAAGACAAACCTCATGAATGTCCCGTGTGTGCACAGTATTTTGTGGTAAGTTGATAGTGGGGTTTTAGTAAACCTTTTACTGTTATTGCAGTATTTTTTGGTAAGTTTAGAAGAATCATTTTGTATATCTTGTACTGTTACTTAGACAAGTTTGGAGTTGAATGCCAAGATATTAGATATGCACATCCGTAATTGAAAATTAGGTCCACACATTAGTTCCTTTAGCTTTAAATATTTTGTAATCTTGATGCCTTGACTATTAAGCATGATTGTATGGTGTTGTTGCATGGTTCTGGTGTTCTTAGCTGTTTGCTGTAGCATGTAGAATAATTTCTATTTTTATAAGGCGTGTTTATTTGTTAATGTGGTATAAGAGCCTTTCAATCTTTTTAAAACATTGTTTGACCTCGCTCACCATTTAGAGCTCATATATTGGTTTAAATTCTCTTGAACCTTTATTTCAACCTCATGAAAGCAAATGAAAAGTCAAACAGCAAAGGTTTTTTTCAGCATCAAAATTTTATTAGCTGCAGGTCATCTAAATAGTAAGAAAGTGTAGGTTTGTTTAAACTGTTTTTCATGAATGAATTATGACAGTCGGAACAAACTTAAATGAAATTCTGATTTACTATTTGGATCATTTTTGGATAGTCAAACTCAAATTACTATGTACAATATGATGCTAACTATCAATCTGTTTATTTGCGGAACAGCTCGAAGTGGTAGGACCTGGTGGATCACCTTATGGGCACGGCGATCCTGATCACCATCACTAATTGCATCCTTCAGTTGTCCTTTCAGAATAAATTCTGGAAATATGGAGACATTGTTTTGGTTAGCATACCCTCCGGCCTGTCTAAATCACGAGGCCTGTGTTTGGTTTTTTTATGTTACTTTCTGTTACAATTTGCAGCTTATGACAATAGTTTCTGTGATTATTTTTAAGTAGGATGCTCAATTGTCTGAGCCATGGATTCTGCCAAATTATGTTTCGTACATCATGAAATAATTGATCGAAACTATTAAGGTTGTACTTTTAAAAATGGCCTGGGAGTGAAATGAAGAATAAAGTTATTAAAATTGTTCAAAAGGAAAAGTGAAATGGCAAGAAGGATTCCTCGCCATCCATAGCTACCCCATTTGATGTAGTTAAGTGGTGTTTTATTTTTTCCTCTGCTTTTTTATTTCATTATGAATCACGTTTAACTCCTTAGCATGTCTGAAAGTATCATGTTGTAATGAGTCAAAGAGCAATCAGGGGCAATATGGGAAATAGAAATAGGACCCTTATAAATAAGAGAAAAGCTAAGGAAGTAAGCATGGAATATGTGTGATATAACTCTTCTCTCTCTGATTCTCAGTTCCTCTCTTCTTACTTGTACTCTTTCTTCAAGTTCTTCTTTCAATAGTTATTTTACTTGTTAATTGGTTGTATTCCTCCTTAGTTTATACACTGGGAGTTGGATTCATTGTTAAAATTAATACAATAGCAACAATTGTCTTCATTATAATTTGATCCATTACACATGTAAAATAAAGAGGTGTTATTTGAACATCTAAAAATGGACTATGTATTTGATATTGTGTATAAATACATGACTTATAATTATTGATTCAACTCAGAGAGAGAGAAAACTAATAAGAAAACAAAATCATATATACATTGTACATAAACATGGCATTGGGTAGCCAAATTGTTGTCCAAATATCATTTATCATTTTTTAAAGGATACCACTCATTCTTACGAAACAGAACGCATGATATGTTATGATGGTTCACATGTTCTTTTTCTTTTCTTTTTCTTCTAATCATGTGGAACGTTGATCTTCCTATGCAACGTGTAACTTGCAAAAATTTGATAATGAGGACTGTTCGTCTCAAGGACAATCTCAAAGCAAAGACATGCATATAACAACCTTATCATGGTTCTTCATTATGGAGCAAGCACAACCTCAACATAATGTTAGCTTTGGAGAATGTTTTGGTAAAACTCTCACTTGACTTCGTTTTTTTGCGTAGTATACTAGTAATTTTACACACGAGACAAATACACTTAATTTACATTACCAAGTGGCACTATTATTTTAGAGAAACAGTTTTTTTTATGGAAATTTTGTTGTTAAATAATGTGGCATTTGATATTAGGAAAGTTACACTCACCTCCCTTGAGGTTTCGCGATGCATCACATATACCCCATCTAGTTTTAAACTAAACACTCATCTTCCTTAATTAATTTTCCAATTGAAATAGACCCCCTCTTTTGTTTAATGTTGTTTGTCCTCTACGGAAAAACACATGTTTCCACTTGATAATTGAAAAAACACACGTACCCACCGGTTCCCAGTGCACGTTTGTTGCTTTGGTGAAACAGAAGGAAGTAAGGACATGGTTGAAATTCGCAGAAGTGGAATCCCAGAACAGAGAACATATTTAACATTATTTGACTAACAATGTTAACCTCAAGGGAGATGAGTGTTGAGTTTAAAACTATAGGGGGTGTTTGTGAAATTCAATGAAGCCTCAAGGGAGATGAGTGCAATTTCCCCTTTGATTTTTGTGTATTTTATAAATATGCATAAGTCGTAGAAGAGAAAAACAAATAAGATAAATATAGAGATACACACTTACCGTGTTACATACAATGTCCGTATTTTGATATTCAAATAATACATATTTGAATATGTTATTTCACGGCATGACGACTCAGTAACTTAGTATGCATAATTTATTTTGATTTACCATTTATCAGCTATCCAAAAGATTTCAACGCCTTTGAACCTTGAAATTGAACACCACATGGTGCAAAGAGTTAACAGATCAAGCTTTGGATTCGCTCCATTCTTGTAATGTTGGGGTTGCAACTCCGATATTTTTCATGTCCAACACATTGGCTGAAACCACCCAAATATCAGTCATCATTAGACTGTAATCAACTTTGATCATAAAATTAGTTTATAAAGCAGCAAAATCTACCTGCCTTGAGGGAATCTAGAGAATCAGAACACGGCCACAAAATAATTGGATTTAAAGAAGTGCAGTGTACGACATCATCATAAGTCGCCAGTGTAATCATGTAAATTCAGGATTAAGGTTAAAACTTGGCAAGAAATTTTGCCTTTGCTTCTTAAATTCAGGATTAAGGTCAATATTGTCCTAAATACCTCAAGCATGTGATCACACTTGTAATATATTATATTACACTCCTCTCGTACAAAATAATGAACTGAACTACATATCTACAAAGTCAGAGATATCTTAGAATTTAGGTTGGACATAAATCAATTATACAAAACCAATCAATTCTACAAAAGTAGCTTATAGGATGAGAATGAATTTCCTCCCACTTATAACCAATATACAAGCCATATCACTATCTAATGTGGGACTCTCAACACAGTCACACCTAGACTAGACATCTGGAGCACGACACAGGTGGCCCAGTAACGGGTGGGCTATCTAATGCAAGATACCTCCCCTCTTGCTTACTGCAAGATGACTCGATAATGGATGGTCCGGGTTTATAATAAGGTTTATACTATCTTAGAGTTTGGGTTATACCTTACTTAACCATGAAAAACCAGCTAAACAGAGCTAGGATCACTATTCATGTGTATCACTGTCAAACGTGAGACTGTCAACTTTTTAATCTCTAAATTTCTAATACTGGTACAATTTTTAAGAGACCAAACTCTAGTAATCATTTGCCAAACTAACGGTAACACAAACTTTACATAGATCAGAGATTTATAGATCTATCCAATCAAATTCTTGGACATATTTGGATCTAATAGATACTCTATCAGAGACAACTGAAAAAATTTAACCGTTACTATTATTATCTACAATAGAAAGACTTTTTAAGATGATTATCCAAATAAAGTTCCATAACATCGCAACACTTGAAATTGATAATACATACCAAGATGAATATCAGGTGTGGCTGCTGCTGTAGCATCAACAAGAACAGTTACAGGTTGATAGTCCAATGCTACAGCGTCAAAGACAGTTTGCCGGATACAGTTTGGAGTTTGAACACCTACAAACAAAGTTCTATATTGTTAAGATAAACAACTTAATTAAGAACATATAGCATAAGATTTTATCATAAGTGCTTATGTAGAAGCTATTTTAATAAGTTATCGTGGAGAGCTTATGAATATGTCATAAACTGTTTTTATAAGCCTTCGCAAAGAGTCTCATAAGTGTTTATGTCAATAGATAAGCTCAAATAAGTTAATCCATTCCATACATACATAAACATAAAACTGTAAGCTCATATTATACATTATAATTGTTTACTCACCAGTGACAATCAGACTATTGATTCCTGCTCCTTGAAGGAATGAATGAAGGTGTGTAGAAAAGAATGCACTAAACCTTGTCTTCACAAGTTTATAATCCCCTTTTTTAGTAACGAGTCCATCAACTAATTCTGCACCTTCAGTACCTTTCGAGCACGGACCAACTTTCCCTTCTGCATATTGATGCCGACGAAAGAGTTCAACATCTCTTCCCAAGGGATCATGTTCGCGTACTACCTGAGACAATATGAAAGAAACACAATTCAGCAATTAAAGAACTACTTTGTTGAATATCTGCAACTGATGAAGTTCTCAATCATGTCCTAATGTGGTTGTGGCATCAAATTGAAGCGGTTAACGACAATTACAGCCTTTTGGATGAAATAAAGTAGATGATAGAAAAAGGGAGAACAATCAAACTTTCTTTAGAAATCTCACTTGTTTAGATTTCTTGACTTGTTTTATGAATGCACTAGTACATAGGTATTTTTAGATACATAAGACACTTATTATTAGTATAATACCATGAACTTGCTTAAATTTTCGAACCTAACTAAAACCCTTACAAATAAGTGCTTGAATACATGCTTAGAAAAAATCTAATGAAACCTAAAATACACTTTTAAACACCTTTGCTAGCAGAATATTTACATAAATTTGATTACTCACAACTATAATACCATTAATATTGAATTTGGCTCCGCTGAATTGAGTAGAGAGGTTAGTATTTCAACCGTCTAATGATTTGTTATACATGTGCATATAATATCTATTCTTGATTTGTTAATCAATTGCTTATAATACTCACTTAACATTCTATTATCTACCCTTGATTAATCAATGACCGATATAGCCGCATGACATCGACATGTGTCAGACATGCCTTCAATCTGAAGTGTTTGTGCTATATATGATAATATACTCATTTTACACACTAAAGTGAGAACCATTAATAGTGATGTATACATATGTTTGGAAATCTTGGGGAGTGTCGGGAGCAACAACAAGGCTAATGATCAAACACCAATAACTCAAACTTGATCAAACATCCGTAGTCGATGTGAGACTAATAACTCAAACTTCAACTTAACAACATACTAAGGTAAATCCCAAAACAATGAAAAAGGAAGGAAGTTAACAGTAATTACCCAAACAATGAGAATTCCACGCTGTCTAGCAATTTCCACAGCCTTGATCACATTTGGGACAACATCTTTCCCTCCTTTTACTTGTACAGGACTTTCATCTTCTATAAAATCTTTCTGCAAACAAACCCAGAAACAGAATCCTTAATTTCTACAAAAAAATAAAACATCCTAAGTAAAGAGACAGAACATAATAACTACTACCTGCATGTCGATTACAAGAAGAGCCGTGTGATTCCAATTCACTGTCATTCTTCGAGGTACAAGAAGAGATAGATTAGAGAAAGATTGTATTTAAGGTTTCTCATGAATGCTCATTTTTCTTTCATTATCTAAAAATAGTGAAACACTAGAAATATATATATTTTTAAATATATAGACAAATTATGGAAAAAGTACATACGTGTTTAACTTAATTTCTGACAACATTTATTTTTTTTATTTTTTCTCTTCACTTCTATTTTGTTTTTTTTTTATCCATTTGCGTATGGATTTTCAAACATCAAATTTAAAATTCAGATCAAAACATAAGTGAAGGACTATGTATTTAAATACCAAAAGCAGTGTCCAAATAAAACCATAGATTCAAATTTTGAAAAATCATATACAAATTGAAAAAAAGAAAAAGACTAAAAATAAAATAAATGACGAAATCAATAATTGAAATTAAGTTAACAAACAAAAAAAATAAACCAACAAAAATTTGAATAAATATAACTTGATTGTATACAAGATATAAATCATAAATTTGTTTGGCCTTAATTATCTGATTTCCATGGGAAGGAGGTTCTGGTAATCTGGATTTCGATCGAGAGTTAAGTTGAGTCTTATCAAAAAAAAATTTGTAATCGAATTTCTTCCGAACAATTTTTCGTTTGGTATAGTTCATTAATCATTTAAACTCAATTGTTTGGTTAAAGTATAAATCATAAATAAGTACAACATATAGCTTAAAAATATATGTGCAAAATTGTACAATTCGTCCTTTAACTTTATTTCAGGTATCCTTAAAAAAAAAAAACTTTATTTCAAGTAATATTTTTGTCATTTATCTATTTTTTCTTAGTTTAATCTTTTATGTTATCTATACTATATATAAAGAAAATAACTCCTTTCAACTCTTTTGGGCTGACCTTTTCTCTTTCAATAAATGCCCTGAATTTTCAATACAAATAACACAAGTACCTGCCTGTCGATTACAAGAAGAGCCTTGTGATTCCAATTCTCTATCATTCTTAAAGGCACAAGAAGAGATCGATTAGAGAAAGATTTCATTTAAGGTTTCTCATGAATGCTCATTTTTCTTTTATCATCTAACAAAAGTTAAAGCACCACAAATATTTATTTTAAAAATATATAAAAAAAAATAATGTAAAAACATTACATTCATTATTTAACTTAATTTCAGATAACGATTTCGTTTTTTTTTTCGTCTTTTTTTCACGTCAATTTTATTTTTTTGATCTACTTGCATATGAATTTTCAAAAACCAAATTTAAAATTCACATCAAAACATGAGTGAAGGATCATGTATTTGAACACTAGGAGCTAGTATCAAAATAAAACCATAGATTAAAATTTTGAAAATATAGATGCAAATTGATCAAAAGGACATAAATGATAAAAAACAAGATAAATAACAAAATCATTAACTGAAATTAAGTCAAGGGACGACGGGAATAATCCAAAAATTATTTAAATAAATATAACTTGATTGTATACAAGATATAAATCATAAATTTGTTTGGCCTTAATTCTCCGATTCTCATAGGAAGGAGGTTCTGGTAGTCTGGATTTCAATTGAAAGTTAAGTTAAGTCTTATCAAGAATTGTTTCACCTATGAATCGAATTTCTTCCGAACAATTTGTCGTTTGGTATAGTTCATTAATCATAAATAAGTACAACATATAGCTTAAAAATGTCTATGCAAAATTACACAATATGTCCCTTAACTTTATTTCAAGTATTTTTGTCATTTATCTTTTTGTTTTTTGGTTTAGTCTTTTATTTTATAGTTATAAAGTGTCAACTTCATTATTTTTTTTCATTAAAAAAGCCAAAAAAAATTGATCAATAACCCACAAAAATCATCATAAAACTCACAACTTAATAAAAAAAACACAGAATTTCATCAAAACTTCACCTTGTTTATTTTCTCTCTCATCAATCAACCTAACACTCCAACAACATAAAAGGATTTTCATCTTTTTCACTTTTTCTTCTTCAGTTTCTTTTATTTGAGAACCGAGTTGGAATTTGAATATGGTTGTTTTTTAGTTTTGGGTATGTTTGATTTTTTTTTTAATGGAAGAAAGATGATTAAAGTTAGTAGAAAAATGGATTTTTGGATTTATGTGATTTTTATAAATAAAATCTGGATTTCTAAGTTTGTATGACAACTAAATATTCTAAATTCTTTTGAAGATTTTATTATATGTGCGCTTTTGGACTTTAGTCATTTCTGAGCCCTTATAAACCCTAAGCAATTAAGCATAAGAAATAATCAAAACCCAAATTAAGTAATTGGAATCAGAATATGAATAGGTTCAAAGGGTCACACATCACCTTTCATCAATAATGAATAACAATAAAGGAGATTAGTCACTTTCTTTCAAATTGAAGTTACAAGGAGTGAGTGATTTCTTTTTAAGGTATAAAAAAAGTTAGGTACAAAGCTATAAAATAAATATCTTTTAGATCGATATTTACAAGGATGTTGTTTTTTTACTTGTTATGTTTTTATACAAGAAGATTACTATTATTTAACTTTTTACTATTATTTTTTCCTTGTCTATTTTTTTACTTGTAATGTTTTCACATGAGAAGGTATCGTTTTACAAATATCACATGGGCCAAAAATATTATATTTTTTCCTGCTGATGTGGACCTGCCAGTTAGCACTTAACATCCACCTCAACTTTTTTAATGTAAAGGGTAACGGTGTAAATAGTTGAAGAGTTAAAGAACTTATGTGTAAATAAAACAACTTAAAAAATTTATTTATAACAAACTTTAGTTTAGTCTATATTTTGAAACTTAAATCGATTTTAATTGAGTTAGGTGAGAGGTAAGAAATAAAATGTACTTTCACAGTCGAGTTAGCGAACTTATTGAAATAACCTAAAAACAACTTATGATAATGTATTAAACTATTTTCATAAATTCTTTCAAAAAGTTACAATCTGTTATGAATATTATAAGTGGATGTCCATATAGCAATTGGGTTATTGGGTCATATTGTTTGCTTATTGGGCTATATTATGCTTGCCCACTAAGTCATTGTATTTCTCTATAAATAGAGCTCATATGTAACTTAATTATATACTACAACAGAATAATAGAATCATCTTTCTTCTCTTTCTTTCTCATTCTCTACTTCTCTCTACTTAGTTCTTGTTCCTATTTCTTTAGTTTCATAACACGTTATCAGCACGCTCTAATCACTGAAAAGGTATTGATATAATATATTTCACTAATTCATAGTTTTTTTTTTCCCCTTGGATATCATGTAATTGTGTATATACGTGAATAGGATCATTAGAAATTGTTTTTTTTTGTTGTTGTGCCTATTTAATTGTTGTGATAATTATATTCTTGTATCGATGATTATAGATACACACAATTTTTGTTATGCAAATTATAGTGTTTATTTATTTTAATTCAACATTCATGCATCCTTGAAGGATTGCACAAACAAAACTTTCTTAATGAAT
>Ga0315914_1006551_pt1 | contig 16458 bp, 10 predicted proteins | sample MpolenodulesMG_FD_203920 | JGI IMG/M metagenome (GOLD analysis project Ga0315914, IMG submission 203920) | Medicago polymorpha root nodule microbial communities from Los Angeles, California, United States - elongated nodules | ecosystem: Host-associated > Plants > Roots > Nodule | place: USA... | reverse complement strand
TTATACCCTTAACTATTGATTACCCTTTTTTTTCCATTTCAATTCTTTAATTTATCTTTCTTATATTGTTAATGAAGGATAAATTTGTAAAATAAGTCATAATTTCTCCTTTTGTATAAAACTAATGAGTTTTGCTAGAAAACACTTTTTATGAAGGTATCTTTTAGCAAGTTATTCTATGAACATTTGTTAAAAGAAATCAACTAATTTTCATGAAGGTGTCTTTTAGTAAAGTTATAACTAAAAAGTGGAAATCACACCTCAAGGTGTGAGTTGCTAAAAGACACTTTCATGAGTGACTTCTAGCAAAACCCAAAACTAATTATCTATAATATATGTTAAATGATTAAAATGACTTATAATCTGAGGCGGAGATTAATACTTCAAAAATTTGTTAGATGAGATTGGTAATTTAACTTGTTTGAATTAAGGAATAGAAAGTTGGAGTTTCTAAGTTCAGACTCGGACGAATGAGTAAATATTAATTTAATAACTAATTACTAAAATTTGTCATTAAAAAAATTAAAATTTTATTATGTTCATTTATTTTATACTTAGTATATATTACTTTTTCAATTTTAACTTTTATTTTGGGAACTTTTTCAATTTGTACTTGTTAGGGTGACTTTTAACAAAATCCAAAACTAATTATCTGTAATATATGTTAAATGATTAAAATGACTTATAATCTGAGGCGGAGATTAATACTTCAAAAATTTGTTAGATGAGATTGGTAACAAAAAAAAAAAACTTACGTACTTGTTATAATATGAGACGTAGAGTAATACTTAAAAAAATTTGTTAGATGAGTTTGGTAACTTAATTTATTTGAATTAAAGAATATGAAGTTGAAGGTTATGAATTTAAACTTGGACAAATGAGTATATATTAATTTAATAACTAATTACTAAGATATGTGATTGAAAAAAGTTAAAATTTTATTATGTTAATTTATTTTGTAATTAGTATATATTAGTTTTTCAATTTTAACTTACATACTTGTTATAATAGTCTTAAAAGATATTTTAAATAAATGTCTTAAATGTTTAAAGATGTCAATTGGTTTAACAGAACCAAACTAATTCATTTGTTTTAATGATTTGATTCGGATTTCATCAACTTTTTTTACATAAATTGACAATGGATAACTAAAGAGAAATGATATTTGAACAACCAATTTTAAACAACTTTAATGACAACAACAATAGAAGAGATAAAAAAGGAGAGAGATAATAAAAGTACACTAAAAATATAGTTATCACAAAAATTGTTTAAAAATGATGATTCAAATATCATTTCTTATACCTAAAAAAACTAAACCAATTTTATTAGTTTGGATTTATTTTCTTCCAAACACCGAATCAAACAATAATGTTACACATTTTTTTTGGGGTTTTCAATTTTTTTATCGGTTTACGTTTTAGTTTGAATTAGTTTAAATTTAAACACTCTTATCTTTCATTTCTGTCACATTATATATCGGTTCACACACGAAAAAAAATGTCTACATTTTAATACTTTCAATTCAAATGTGATTCTTTCAACAAAAAAAAAAAATTAAAATGTGATGAACTCAAAATTATTAACTACACTACACGTAACCCCATATTAGGCCACAAAATTAGGCATAGACAAACCAAAGGAATTCAATGGTCCTACTCCTAATATAAAATCACACCAAACCTAATAAAACGACAACAAAACAAAACCCACGATTAAAAGAAAGAAGAAAAAATAAACCTTTTTGTTTTTACTCCTATGTTGCTGTTTCTTCTTTATTGGTTCTTTTCTCTCTCTCAACTTTCCCTTTAACTTAGAGAGAGAGAGAGAGAGGTTGCTGAGTGAGATAGCATTAACACTATTCTCACTTCCATTGAAATCTGGCGCAATTCAAGAACGAAGGAGAAAAGTGTGAAGGGATCACAATCTACACTCAAACATCACTTTCCTCTCTTTGTATGCACTTTTCATGCTTGCCCAGAAACGCACAACAAATAAAGTTTTGATTTTTTTCATGACCCTTTAATCTTTCAATGATTTCATAGTTATCAGCTTTGTTGGGTCACTAAAATTTTCTCATATTTATTTGATGTGATCTAATATTTTACATGGGTTTTGATTAATTTTCCTAATAAGGAGAATATATTAGATACCCTTTCGGTGAAAATTTGAATAGTGTATGATCATGAGCATGACAATTTTGTTTTGATCTGGTTTTGGTATGGAAAGTGAGGTTTTTTACGTGTATGAGGTGTTTTTCTTGAGATTTTGTTATGTATGATGTTATACACTTATATTAGTAACAAGATCTTAGATTTGATTTGGAACTTGGAAGAGGGGAGAGAGAGAGGGAGCGGAAGAGAGAAAACTATGCAGTCTAGAATGGAGGAAGGGAAGGACCCTGCTGCAATAACTGCAATACGAGTGACACACTCTAGGCCATTTCCATTGAGACTTTTGCAATTTTTCTTGCTATTTTTGATTATTGGAATTGGTGGTTCATTTCTTAGTATGTACATGATTAGGCATTTTGGTATTCATAATGTCGCTTTCGTGCAATCTTCGTTTAAGCCGTGTTTTCCGAAGCCGGCGATTATAGAGAATTGGTTTAAGCCTCCATCTAGTTTGTTGCATACTATGAATGATGATGAACTCTTTTGGAGGGCTTCTTTTGTTCCAAGGATTAAGAGTTATCCTTTTGAAAGAACTCCTAAGATTGCTTTCATGTTCCTAACTAAAGGACCTTTGCCAATGGCACCACTTTGGGAGAAGTTCTTCAAGGGGCATGAGAAGCTTTATTCCATCTATGTTCATTCATTGCCATCTTACAATGCTGATTTTTCGCCGTCATCGGTATTTTACCGGAGACAGATCCCTAGCCAGGTATGAACTAGCTTTGATATATTTTAAAGTTTGTTTTTAATATGGCTCATGGTGTTAGGTGCTGTATGTATATAGTAATCATTAGGAAATCAATATTATTGGTATGGATGGATTGCCATGTGTTGATTGATTAACATGGCTTGAGCCTTAGTAATGCCAAAATTGATTGACATGGCTATTGATTTTGAATGTTTTTGCACAAGAATAAACCATCAATTTAATCCCTAAACTATCACCCTCTTCCCAATTTGATTATTGAACTATATATAGAAATATAATAAATAGTCGCTAAACTCTTAATCCATCAAGTTAGTCCTTCAAATACTCTAAAAATAGGAGAGAAAATGATAGGTTAGGGACGATCTTGATGGGTTAAAAAGAGTTTTGGGACTTTTTATTATATTTCTATAGTTTAGAGACTAAATTAGAGCACATGTGACAGTTTAATGACTAAATTTACTGTTTATTCGTTTGCACCGAGTGAGTAAAGATCTGCAGTTTTGCACATCATTTGTCACTTGAATTCAACAAAGGCTTCAATGTCTTGAAAATGTTTGATTCTCTTATTATTTGTTTCTTGCTAAATTTTGTGGTATGAACTATTTGTGATGAAAAAGCATGTATCTAGGAAAAATAAATATCTTAATTGAAGTTATGATTGATAGGAACAAGAGTAAATTACCAAATATGTATACTATTATAACAGTATTCCACAATTCCTTAGAAGAATATTCTTCTAAAACCAACAAGGTGGTCACCACGTCTAAACTCCCATTCATTGAGACGCCCCTTAGTCTCAAATAATGTACATTGTTCTTCAATTTTGATGATATGACTGTTAGGAGCAAGAATAGGTTTCAGGTCGGATTCTTTTTTTTCTTTCTAAATTTCTGATTCACTTCCTTCTTCACAGGTGGCAGAGTGGGGAATGATGAGTATGTGTGATGCTGAAAGAAGACTTCTAGCTAATGCCTTGCTTGATATCTCAAATGAATGGTTCATCCTCCTATCTGAGTCCTGCATCCCTCTCCAAAACTTCAGCATTATACACCGTTACTTATCACGGTCAAGGTATAGCTTTATGGGTGCAGTTGATGAACCTGGTCCTTATGGGAGAGGACGCTACGACGAAAACATGGCACCTGAGGTCAACATTAGTGACTGGCGTAAGGGGTCTCAGTGGTTCGAAATTAACCGAGAACTGGCAGTTAGAATAGTTGAAGACAATACTTACTATCCAAAACTCAAAGAATTCTGCACTCCACACAAATGTTATGTTGATGAACACTATTTTCAGACGATGTTAACCATTAATACTCCTCATCTTTTGGCGAATCGGAGCCTCACCTACGTGGATTGGTCAAGAGGTGGTGCTCACCCTGCTACATTTGGGAAGAATGACATCAAAGAAGAATTCTTCAAGAAAATTTTGCAAGATCAGACATGTCTTTATAATAATCAGCCAACTTCACTTTGTTTCTTATTTGCTAGAAAATTTGCACCTAATGCTTTAGGTCCCCTTTTAGATATAGCGCCGAAAGTTCTAGGAATATGAAAATTGTCTGGATTCTGAGTTGCTGGCTGCAGCATCCTTGCAGGAGTACCGTTTGGACCATGTTAGTTAGCTACCGGCTTACTCCATTTGATCGCGTAATTCATCTTCCGCTTTCTCTGTTTCGCAGAAATATTGAGTTGCTCCTCCGGCATTTAGATATGTAGGACATTGAATTTAAACCGTATACTTATACAAGTATTAGCCAAAATATAGACTAGCATTTTGTTGGATTATTACTTGTTTATCAAATAAATATATTAGCTATCTTTTTGGAATATGTATTGCTGCTCCTGTGAAGACTAATTACTTTTTCTGGCCATTTTATTATGCAATATAATCTACCCTTTCCCAATATTCTTCTAGTTTCAAGGTAAAAGTTCCAAGTTAGAATCGATTATGGAGATAAAATCAATTCTAGAAAACAGCCAAACACATAAAAGTGAATTAATTTGATTTCACTTTTTAAGAATTTTCTTTTTTATATGCTTTTAGAATCAACTTTGCCAAATCTGAGTGAAATCAAACAAACATACATTAATGGGTTGAAGCTTTCATTTGAAAAAGCTCAAAAGATGCTACAGAGTGTGACAGAGTGAGTAATGAAGGTCTTCCTGAATCCTGATAGTGATACTAGCCTTTTGCTATATTCAGTGATCAGCAATTATTGTTATTATATATTGACAAGTTAATGTCCATACCTACACTCTACACACACTCAAGGAAGCAGACAAACGTTTGTACTATTGGTTAGCAATGCACAGACAGTGCCAGTCTTAAAAAACACTGAAACAAGAGCAATGACAAAAGTTGTTAAAGAGTCCTCATCCAACTCATTCTTTAGTTGCTAGCGTCTATGTCAAGGATCATTTACTCCTTTACATATTCTGATAAACCTAATCAACTACAAGAGATCAACTCAGTTAATTACTTAATCCTTACTTACACTGTTACTGATCCAACATAATACCATTACAGATAATGCCCTCAATCTCATATTCTCCCCTATCTCGGCATTCAGAGATCAGTTGTTGGATTCATCCAATGGCTAAATCGCTCGATGAATCCAACTATTGAGCACAACCGACGTCTACCTATAGAGTCTGCATATAATACAAATCCATTGCATTCACCTCACTCTTAGAAGTGTGTAATGTAGTTTATTATACAAATATGCCATAAATTACACATATTTTTCAATATAGATTAAATGTAGAGAGTAACAATAAAAATATGAAAATATTGATTTATTTGACTAATAGGTCATTTTATTTAATAAAACAAAACAAAAATATAAAATACAAACAGTTGAGACTTTCATTCAGATGTAGAAAATCTTTAATTGGTAAACAAACAGACGTTAAAAAAGACTAAGCAATATGAGCATTGAGTTTGATGGACAATTATATATGAAACTAATCAATTAGAGAGAATATGAAAATCATCCAAAAACAATAGAGAAATGTGTGGTGTTTAATAATGATGAAACCACAGAGTATGTAGTAAAAACTCTAATTTTTTGTCTATGGCTAAGAAGGCAATATTGGCTTATTAGGATTATTTACATTTATAATTCATCATGATATTTTCTCTCAACACCAGGTACAATATCCTGCTGATGTTTTAGAAGATAACTAGCAGCTAAAGATGCATGAAGTGCAGCTCCATAAGGGAGACCATCTTCATTGATTTTGAGAAAAGGTGAGTGTAGTAAAGACTCGAACCGTTTATGTGAAGCATTCTTCACTCCAAGCATGAAGAAGTATCCAGGTATGACCTCTTGATAGAATGAGAAGTCTTCAGATCCCATGGATGGTGTCATGACACTGTCAACATTGTTGATGCCAAGCATATTCACCGCAACATTCACAAAATGTTCATGCAGGTCACCATTGTTTACAGTAGGAGGATAAAAATGTTTCACTCCATGAAGGAAGTCCACAGTTGCATTGCACCTATGCACAGCAGCTTGCCCAATGATAACCTGCATAAATGAATCAGTCCTAGGCCTTGTTTGGATAAACAACTTAAGTAAATGCCTATATATTATCCATTTCATACGAAAATATTTAAGACACAAACATAATGTTAACGCAGTAAAATGATCCTGTTTCTAAGTTAACTTTACGTACAACCAAGCTAGTCAGGTTTAACAATCAAAGTAAGGAAAACAACAAAGAGATTATTTTAAGCTGATGATGCATACTATAGGAGAGGTCATTAATTTCATATTTCACTTTATGCATTCAAACTGAATTGATTTATTGCCAATACATACCTCCTCAATCCGCTGTCTCAGTTGGTTGAAGCTTTCTTTAGAAAAGGCTCGGAAGGTACCACCAATTGTGACATGATCCGGAATAACATTGAATGCACTACCTCCTTGGATCTTTGCAATCGTTACAACCTGCGGGAGCATGAATTATGTAAGGAAGACAAGAGGGGTTATGTCACCTTCAACAAGCATGTCTTTCATCATTTACATTTCAAACAATGATGATTCTTGGAAACAAAATTATAGCAATCTATATATCTAAAGCTCTAACAGTTTTCCACTTTATGCAGATGAAGCAGGTGGAAGTTTTCCATGAATAGGTTCCTACTTAGGCTCTTAATAGTATTCTCTATTATTCTTTTTTAAGTCGAATTATAGCTTATAACATGTAGAAAGAAGACATGCTGATTGCTTAGCATAGTTATGGATTCAAGAGTATCATGCAAACTTATTGATTTTAGCAAGTGAATAAGATACTGTTTGGAGGAGCTTATGTAAACAGTTCATGGCATGTACATAAGATGTTTTCAGCTTATTTCCAAAAGCTCTCCAAGAGACTTTATGAAAACATCTTACAAGTTATATGAAAAAAGTTTGACTTTATTTTATATTTTATTATAGAAACAACTTATACATAAGAATGTATATGATACACGTTTATGCTATAAGTGATTAAATAAGTGTTTATCCGAACAGAGCCTAAGCATGAAATAAGTGTAATAAGAGGATAATAGGAAGGAAAAATGTGAGAATAATTTACCTGGGAGTCTAAAGGATCAGCCTCGCGAGAAACAAGGTGTTGTAAGCTATTAATCGCGCTGGAAGCTGCTAATATGGGATCTATAGATTGTTGAGGAATAGCTGCATGCCCTCCCTTTCCACTTATTTTTGCTTCAAAGAAGCCACTTCCTGCCAATATTGGACCAGACCTAGAGGCCACTTCACCAATTGGTAAGTCAGGAGCAATATGCAATCCAAAGATAGCAGTGACATTTTCTAATGCCCCAGCATCTAAAATTTTCTTAGCCCCTCCCCCTCCTTCCTCTGCTGGTTGGAAAACAAGAACAATGGTTCCCTTCTTAGACAACAAAATAAAGAATTTATCAGTAATCCACAAGGAGGCGAAGACTAAGACAGTACTGAGAAAAGTACTAGACATGAGCTATAAAGTATTGACATTGTTAAACAGACACGGACACCACCACGATATTAATACTGACATGTAGACACAGTAATAACTTAAGAAAATACAAGTGATTGAATGTAATCATATGTGTCAGTGTTGAGCATCGGACACGTCTTCAATCTGAAGTGTCAGTGCTACATAGGATATGAGTGACTTTGTGGAATAATAATAAGGGTATCAACTTTTTCTCTTTTAATTTTATGTTCTCCCTTCTTTTAGTTAGAATCAAAATGGCAAGAACTAAGCATGATTTTGAGAGAAAAACATTACAAAATGGATTCAGATGTGTCATGTATGCCAGATGATAGAATTATTGTAATTTACAAATATTTCACGATGAGAGATCTTTGACTTTGACATAACTGAATTGAACAACAAAAACTTAAGAAGTTAAGATCATCAAAAGGGACAAAATTTTATAGTTGATGAAAAAGAGATATATATTTCACTTTGATTCAAGTTTGACATTGAAAAAGAAGTATTAAGGAAAAATCAGATATATAATTTTAAACAAATTATATGATACAAACCAAAGAGATATGTGATAGATGATAGAATGCCTGTAATTTACAAAACTTGCATCAGGAAATATATAATATCCCCACAATTTGGTAATATGCTACATGCCAAAGAGATATATGTTTCACTTTGACATTTTTGGACTTTGACTTCAAATAAAAAGTATGAAATCATCACAGGGATCAAATTTCTAGAGTTGATGACATTTTGGACAATATAGTAGCGGCCACACATTTTCAATTCATATTGGAATCTCAGGAAAAACAAAGCAGAATATTTTTTTGTTTAAACCCTCCCAGTTTCTATGGGTGGCCAAGAATTATTCCAGCCATGGGTAGAACTCGAGTGATCTCGATCGATTCAACTTTAACTAAATTTCATTACAATTGAGTCAAGCCACTTGTTTAAGCAGAATATAACATAATAATACAACATAAACGAAACCGAAAAAAATAAGAAGCTAAGACAAATTAAAGATCTCACTTGTATCTCTTTTTCATGCTGTTTGAGAATCTTTGCAGCACCAAGTAGCATTGTAACATGAGCATCATGACCACACGCATGCATCTTTCCATCTACTTTACTCTTGTGCTCCCACTCCACCATTTCCTAAGGTTCAAACATGAGACGACATGACAACAAATCAATGATATATATAATAGCAAAATGTAATAGAAAACCCTTTGTTTATCTTAACTCCATATAGAAATATGATATTAGAACCATCCCATAAAACAATAGAATTCAAAAGTCAACCATCATAAAAGATCATATATACTTATAGGGTGTTGGCTTTCAAGTATGAGTAGTTAAATCTCACATGGCTTATGAGAGGTGTCTCATATACGTAATGCCTTAAGGTTTTGGGTGAGATGTGTCGCCTCCCTCTCTTGTGGTCCTAGAGCATTTGGCCTGTTGTTTCTCTTGACGCTCCTCTAGACTCCCCAACAAAGGGGAAGGCAATATGAGTTATAACATGTAATTAATCAGAGTGATAAGATATTTTGACGATTTGTATGGAGTAACATAGAGGCAACATGGATTCAAACTCTCCCCTAACATTAACATTACCAAGAACTAATTACTAACATTTATCGTTCAAAAAGAAAATCAAGTAGTTTATTAGACGAAAAAAATGTGGAAAAGGGATAAGGTCTAAAATGAAGAGAGTAATAGTTTAAGGACTAGCATAATGAACCTGCATAGAAAGAGCATCCATATCAGCTCTTAAAGCAACAAAAGGAGGCAATCCAGTTCCTATGAAACCAATGACACCAGTGACTGCAACTGGATGTTTATAATGGATACAAAGCTTATCCAATTCTAATCTTATCAGTTTACTTGTTTCAAATTCTTGATAACCCAATTCTGGATTCTCATGAATCTTCCTTCTGATATTGATCATCCAATCATAAACCTCAGGACTCTTGGCACTGTCTAGAAAATTGTTGAATGAGGAATTATGTGTTGATGATGACAAAATTTGTGTTGCAGCAAAGACATGTAATATGATGATAAAAAATTGGTAACATATGAATTTGAAGGAAGAAGACATGGTATGTTTTGGTGTGGGAGTGATGAATTATGAGATGAAGGTTGATGATTGAAGCATAACACTAACAGTAAATGTTATTGTTTTGTTTTTTTTAAGATGAAGATTAGGTGGCTGGTTCTTCAATCAATGCTTCCAACTTCCTATGACTTGGACCGTTGTTGTCTTGTAGTTATACTTGTATGATCTACATGTGAGATATTTTGTTGGGTTAAATATCTTCAGTCTTTGTAAAATCGTAAATTTTCAAGTTTAGTTTATATAAAAATTTAATGGTAATTTTAGTCTTTGATAATTTTAGTCCTCCAAAATAATCTCTGTAAAATACAAATAGAGACTAAAATTGAATAAAAAAATCTAAAGACTAATCTTGAAAGTCATAATTTTGTAAGGACTAATAACATATTTAATCCTATTTTTTTTTTAAATATAGATAGACGAAATGATAATTGTTTTTATAAACTTGGACACATAAGTGAAAGAGTTAGAAATCAAACTCCGGTCATAGTATTCGGCTTAGCAATTTTGACATGAATAATGATATTTGTTCAATCATTCGATGACAACTTTTGTAGCAATAGAGAGAAAAATGAAAAGGGAGGATAAGAACATCATGTGAGTATGAAAGTGAGTTGTTTAAAAGATGTTACAACATAATTGTAAAAATATCATTTCTCTTATAAGAAAAAAAAAACAAAAAGTCAATATCCATTTATTGGGCCCTTTGAAGCTCGGCAAGGAGGCCCAAGCCCTCTCCTCACCACATCAATCAACATTGGCATCACATTACTTTGTTTTGGCCATTACTTTTTCCATTCTATAAGTTTTTCGCACGCCCCATTCAGATTTTATAATTCGAACTGCATAGGGCGCGCGAGAAATTCATAGGATAGAAAAAGAAGCAGTCCTATGGTTTTTGAATAATAATATTTTCAGATTAGGCTCCAAATTTGCTTCAACATGCAGATTTTCATCAGGTATAAATTCCTACACACATAATTTATTATATGCACTCCTACGAGCTTACGAGAACTAGTGTGTATGTCCCTCCGTGCACTACTAGTAGAGGACTGCTGCCTCCCTAACCTAACTCTGTCGGGCCTCTCCTCAGGCCTCTGAGACATATCTGCATAACATTTTAAAAAGCAAAAAATCGATGAGACATTTTCATACGGACAAATCAACAACATTTCTAACAATATACAACAACAACAGTTAAATTTCAGTGTCATTTCAATCTGTAAACTACCACATTGAAGTCAAACTAACTATAATCAACATTAACAAGCATATTTCTAACTAATTTCATCATTAGCATTGAAAAAATTAAAAGGAAACTCACTGAGACATTTTAACAAACACCTAGAGTCCATATTTAATCAAGTTCAACAATTTCAAAACCCTAAAACTACCACATTTCACTCTAAACAACATCTAAACTACAATTCCTAACTTAATTCATTACTAACAATCCTAAAAACTAACACGCAAGCAAAATTTTTAAAAACGTACAAATGTTAAATTTCTTCAAAAAATCCAAAATTTCAACCAAAAAAATGCAATGAAGTAGGATAATCAACACTTAGTTGATATTGTAGGAGAAATTGACTTTAAATAGCGCAAGAATGATGAAAATCGCACTTCGAGGGAAAAATTTGGTATTTGAGAAGTTGGAAATATGAAGTGTTGTGTTGTTGTTAAATGACTTAAGTCATGTAACGTGACTTAACTCACGCAGAAGGTTTAAGGTGCGTGAGTTAACTCATGCATGGATAAAATTGTCATTTCAGTTGGGAGCGAGTAGTTTTTGTTGGGTAAAGAGCAGAATCCATATTAGTTATCCCACACTGAAGCGGGTTTATGAAGCCCATCTGACAGAGGCTAGACGGCTGGAGAACCCACAAACGAGGGAGGAGATGCAGGAGAGAGGCAGTGGTGTGTGAGGAGTTTTCTTCTATATCTCGTCGGTTGTACGTTGTTCACTAACAAAACGAACAGACACATCGACTTGATATATCTTGATTGTATGGCGGACTTACAGGCGATTGGGAAGTGGTCATGGGGAAGGATGACCTTAGCTTACCTATACTATTATCTGGATGATTCCTCCACCTTCTTCGTCTGCTAGTTGCAAAGCTCAGGAAAATAATGAAAAGTTCTTCAGTAATCCATGAGAGATTATTGGAGGATAAAGAGTATAGTAAATGACATTGTTGAGAATAGTATAATGAAGTAGATAGTAGATTAAGGACATGTTTGTATTGATTTATTTGAGTTTATCTACTTAAGATAACTTGTATGCTTGTGACACTTTTTCGTAAGAGGTTATGGAAACTTTATGAGTTGTTTTGAGCTAGTTTTTATAAGCTCTTTATGATATAGCTTATGAATACTACTTATATGAAAATAGTTCGACTTTTTTATTTTATTTTATATATATATATAGAAATTGTTTATACATAAGAGCTTGTAATATAATCACTGAAGTAAGTTGTTTATCCAAACAACACCTAAAAAGAGTTCTTTTAGATAAAAATAGCAAGAACCAAGGATGATATTTAGAAACACACAAAATGGATTGCAACTTACAAAGTTTCATAACAAGAGATATCAGTTTGATTGTTTTCTGTAATTTACGAATATTGTAGAAATCTAATAAAACTGAATTGGACTACTAAAATTAAACAAGTTAAGATCATGAAAAGAGACAATATTTTTACAAAAAGTTATTTTATTTACAAAATGAAAGATACTTTTATTTACAAAAGCTGAAGAGTGAAAAACATATTTTACTAGGGCATATATGGTTGATGAATCATTAATGATGATAGAATTATAATTTACAAAAGCTGGATAAGGAAAGAAACAAAAGAAATATATGATATTTTATCAATAAAAGAAAAAGGAAAGAAACGTATGATATGCATATTATGCATCAATGTTACATTTTTTTTCACCATTTTATTTATGCGCACAATTTTTTAACCAAACTATATATTTTTATTGACAAAACAATCTATATTTTTTTTTCTGAAGGGACAATCTATATATTTGATGGGCGCACAAATACACAGTGTAAATTATCTCTCTAAAATCAAAATTTCGAAGAAATTTGACTCTGGACCACTTATGAGTGAATTTTTTTTCTGAAGGGACAATCTATATATTTGATGGGCACACAAATACAGTGTAAATTATCTCTCTAAAATCAAAATTTCAAAGAAATTTGACTCTGGACCACTTATGAGTGAAAAAAAGGCTAGTTCAACTGCATGATCATCACTATGCACATATTAGCATACAGAGTTGATACATATTGAATTTTGGCATAATTATCTTTCTGGTTCTTTATCTTACTTTTTAGGTTTATTTTGGTCCTATGATTTTTAAAAGTGTCAATTTGGTCCCCTAAATTATCTCGGTCGAATAAAGTTAATCCTTCCTTAAGAGTCTTATGCCATATCAAATAAAATGTGTTTTTGGTCCCCTAAATTATCTAGGTTGAATCAAGTTAATCCTTCCTTCATGAGCACACAAGTGTGTTTTTCTTGGTTTTAAACATGAAACCAAATGATGTATAGTTCTTGACATATTCCACAGGGAAAATAACCATTTCTCGGAATGTTGTGTTTTATGAACATATTGTTTTCTTTATAAGAAGATACAATCATCTACTGCTCCACCTCCTAAGTACTAATCCAATATCAAACTCATTTCATGCCTATTATTTCCTATCCCCTGAATTTCGAGAAAACTCCTCCTTGCCTGCTGCATCATTACCCTTACAGCCTGCTGCCAATGCACCTGTGCCTCCTGCACCTATATCCCTGTCTGTTGCTGCATTTCTTAATAATTGCTTAAACCAAAATCCTGCTGATGTTTGAGAAGATAACTAGCAGCTAAAGATGCATGTAGTGCAGCCCCATAAGGAAGTCCATCTTCATTGATTTTGAGATAAGGTGAGTGTAATATTGACTCAGATGGTTTATGTGAAGCATTATGCACTCCAATATTGAAGAAGTAACCAGGTATGACCTCTTGATAGAATGAAAAATCTTCAGCTCCCATAGATGGTGTCAAGACACCAACTTTATCGATGCCAAGCATATTCACTGCAATATTCACAAAATGCTCATGCAGGTCACCATTGTTTACAGTTGGAGGATTGAAAGGTTCCCACTCTTCAAGGAAGTCCACAGTTGCATTGCACCTTTGTACAGCAGCTTGCCCAATGATAACCTGCATAAACAAGATTTCAGTGAAAATAATAGTATGCATTGCAAGCATTGTTTTTTATGAGCTTAAGTTGAAAGGGAAAGATGCAGAATATTGAGGCTCCAACTTGCACAGGTTAGATGTATGCAGCTTACCATAAGCTAACAGGTTAATTTCATTATTGCATTGACCAATGAGCCATAAGGCAACAACCTTTCAACTCATAAGCCTGTCAACAAAAGGAAAAAGGTTTATTGTTTTGGCCTCACTTTTGTTGGCAGAGGTTTTATGCATCTATATGCACTGCTTAGAAAAACTACCTTGAATGAATTTAGGGTCTAATTGGTTTCAGAAAACGTTCTTTGTTTTCACTTTTAAGTACAAAATTGTCACCTTGTTTAACTATCAAAGTAAAGAAAAGAAAAGAAAAAATATAGATTATTTTAAGTTGATGATGTATATAAACTATAGGAGGGATCATTAATTTCAGATTTCCCTTCATGCATTCAGGGTTCAGACTGAAATTATTCATTTCCGCTGCATACCTGCTCAATCCGCTGTCTCAGTTGGTTGAAGCTTTGTTTAGAAAAGGCTCGGAAGGTACCACCAATTGTGACATGATCCGGAATAACATTGAATGCACTACCTCCCTGGATCTTCGCAACCGTCACAACCTGTGGGGGCATGCATTATGCAAGGAAGATAAGAGGGATTGTATCTTGTCAACAACTCAACATGCATGCCTTTCATATTTTTAAATAATCAGTAATTATAAAAAATAAAAATGACACACACAGACATACATAAATCATAAAGGTATAACAAAATTATATTAAATTTCGGGCTTCGGCCCTCTATATAATAAAAATAATAATATCAAATTATCCCTACACGGGAAAATATCTAACAAGTTTTCCACTTTATGCAGATGGAAGAAGTGGCCGTTTTCCATGAATAGGTTGCTATTAATTGCTCTTTCTGATGTCCAAATATAGCTTATGTAAACATGTAAAAGACGTGCTGATTGCTTAGCATAGTTATGGGTTCACAAATATCAAGCAACCTTATTGATTTTAGCACCTGTTTTGATAAACTGCTTAAATAAGCATTGGTAACATTAGCTCTTACCATGTAAGCTATTTCTATAGCAAAAGATAAAATAAAGCCAACTGTCTTCATACAAGTTATAAGCCTTTTTCATAAGCTCTCCTAGAGTTTTATGGAAATAAGCATAAAACAACTTATAGATATGTTGTGAGCTATTTCTATATGTTTTTCTAAACAATTTCACAAGTACTTTATATCAGTAAATTAGCTCAAATTCACCTGGGTGTCTAAAGGATCAGCCTCACGAGAAACAAGTTGTTGTAAGCTAATAATCACATTGGAAGCTGCCAATATAGGATCTATAGAGTGTTGAGGAATAGCAGCATGACCTCCTTTTCCACTTATTTTTGCTTCAAAGAAGCCACTTCCTGCGAGTATAGGACCAGACCTAGATTCCACCTCACCTATTGGTAATTCCGGATCAATATGCAATCCAAAGATAGCTGAAACATTTTCTAGTGCTCCAGAATCTAAAATTTTCTTAGCCCCTGCACCTCCTTCCTCTGCTGGTTGGAAAACAAGAACAACAGTTCCCTTGTTTAGACAACAAAATAAAATAATTTATCAGTAATCCATGTGAGGATGAAGACTACAATCACAAGATAATACAGAGAAATATAGTAGGCATGAATGATGATGTACATTGTAGAATAAGAGTTAGTTTGGATTGACTTATTTGAACTTATCTACTCCCATAAGCACTTGTGAGGCTCTATGGATTGGGAGAGCTTACAAAAAGTTTATGACATGTCCATAAGGGCCTATGCCATCTTTTGACTTTAACTGACGCTCGTTAACCACTTCAGACCAACTACTTAATTAAGCCGAATATAACATTAATACAACATAAAGGAAACCAAAATAAAGAAGCAAGACAAATTAAAGATCTCACTTGTATTTCTTCTTCATGCTGTTTGAGAATCTTTGCAGCACCAAGTAGCATTGTAACATGAGCATCGTGACCACATGCGTGCATCTTTCCAGGTACTTTACTCTTGTGCTCCCACTCCCCCATTTCCTAAAGTTCAAACATGACTGATGACATCTCGTCATTACGTAATTTTATATGTATTTTGATCACATTTTGGAGTTCACAAGGCAACTTAAGCAGCAAGAAAAGCAGAAAAACTGAAGAAAATACAAAGAAGCAAAACGTGACACGATTTGAC
>Ga0315914_1006549_pt1 | contig 16464 bp, 15 predicted proteins | sample MpolenodulesMG_FD_203920 | JGI IMG/M metagenome (GOLD analysis project Ga0315914, IMG submission 203920) | Medicago polymorpha root nodule microbial communities from Los Angeles, California, United States - elongated nodules | ecosystem: Host-associated > Plants > Roots > Nodule | place: USA... | reverse complement strand
AGCTTGTTTGAATACCTCAAAACCCACAAGGGTAGATGTAGCTACATATGTCTATGATAGCTTTGCAAAGGATGAAGAAAAGATGAAGATTCAATGCCTAGATCCATGATGTCTCAACAAATCTTGAGTTGAATCTACTCCTAACTACCTTGCTTTGTGTTTCTCTCTCCAGAAAATACCCTAATCTCTCTCTAAAACCAGAAAAATATCAAAAACTATGTAATAATGTCTTGGAAAGAGAAGAGAAAGTTATTTATATGGACCAAAATCGTGCTTGTTCGCTTAAGCGTACACATGCACGCTTAAGCGACCTACAAGAAAATCTTCCACTGGCCAATGAGAAGCTGCCACGTGGGACCTTATCTTCTGAAGATGATGAACTTCGCTTAAGCGTACACAAAGCGTGCTTGTGAGCGAACTTTCCTTTGCTCTCGACGTTTTGTACGCTTAAGCGACCATAGGCACGCTTAAGCGTACAACTGATTTCCATGAGCGTCCTGAAAGCGTCCTTGAAAGCGAACTGGTTAGCTGCTCACTGGTCCTTGCACGCTTAAGCGACCGGCTGCACGCTTAAGCGAACAGGCCTTGGTTCAGGAGCTTCTTTCTTGGTCCTTGTTTGTCATTTCCTGCATAAATTGGGTAGAATCAGACATTTAAGCATAAATGGTATAAATACACTCAAATGGTAGCTTTTCCTTAGATAACTTGCAGAACAAGTCACTAAAATGCCTAGATTAACACATAAAATATGTTACTTTTGAGCACTCATCAACTAGGCAGCAAACTCACAACCAGAAATCTATTCTGAAGGTGAATTTTCTGTTGAACATGCTTCTTCTGGTTTTACTTTATTACATTTTTTACTATGTCAACTAATTCTTTATTTTCCTATCAGTTAGGAGAAGGAGGTGTGGCTGAATTGATGAGAAAGTTCTTCAAAAATTATTCAAATTGGTGCAAGTTTTTGGAAAGAAAAAGCAATATCCGGTATGTTAACTGATCCAACTCTCCTGTTACTCTCGAGAATTTTTATTTTATTTGTTCCTACGATTAAAAACACAAATTAGTATATTTCACTCTATCTCTGTGACAGTGGGATAATTAACCTTCTTTTCCAAAATATTTTCATCGGTTGTATTGGGAGAACTCAAGTCTCACAATTACAATTACAGAGTAGGGTTCATTAAGTTCATAGAGCCTAGGCAATCATTACTTTACAAGTCGGTTTTGTACGCTTGTATTAGACTCAAAATCTAGGAAGGTATCAGAGTCTATCTTTGATCCATTGGTTACCTATATTTCCAACGCACCAAGCCCAACACTACTAAGTGTAAAGGGATGCATCGGAAAATACAAGCCTCGTATTAGCTACAGATAAGGCCTAAATAGAACTTATACAACCAGACAATCCTCACATTATAGGCTGGTTTTGTACGACTGAGTTAGACCCCAAACCTTACAATGCATTTGGTTTGAACATTTTTTTTTGTATTTTGACCTTTCGTCTTGCTTATTAAGTCTGTAACTTGTGTTGCTGCTTACCTTTTGTGAAACAGGAAGCACAACAATATAAAATTTTGTATATTGGTCTTTACCTGCTCATATGGGGGGAGGCAGCTAATTTGAGGTTCATGCCAGAATGTCTTTGCTGTATCTTTCACCATGTAAGTTGAAACTTTAACAGATTCTTTTTATCATTTCTTGTTTTCCATAAAAGGAGAAATATTAGGTTCCATTGAAACAAGTGTCTATTAGTTTAAAAATTTAACTTTTTTCATTCGGTGATACTAGGAATAGCATACGACACATTCCGTCAGACAGTAATGAAGATAACGGAAAGTGATTTGGTTGAAGTAATTGCAAATTAAGTGGATATTGAAGGAAAAGCTCACATCCTACCCTAAGATATGATATATGAAAACCTGTATCTGTAACTATAGTACATACCAGGGAACCATGCCGTCCTTGGAATCCACGCTCAATGAAGGGTTCCATTCATGCCAACGACTAGCCACAAAATCTATAATGTGTTCAATTCCATGAGTAAAGACTTGCAAGAACAAATGATCGAGTTATGAGAATATCTACTCTTTGGGATGCGTAGCACGTGTGTGTATTTGTAAGATGACCGATCGTTTACCACATGCCTTGAGGATAAACATTCCAACAATATTTTCAGACTTCTGGTCGAGTGTTTTTAAAGTTATTTCTGGAAAATAGAGGCTTATAACTTATAAGACAGATGAAATACTATCTGGTGGTGGTAAGGTAAAATCCACATGAGATGTCATAGCTGAAACTGAAACCACCTCACATCCAACAAGCTGTCGAGAGTAAAAGGATACCACCATCGAAAACGATAATTATGTGAATGGACAGCCAGATTCATAGGTTAAAATGTCAAACAAACAAATACTTCAACTAAGGCAGGCTCAAAACGATAATTTTCAGGCACGGACCAAATTATTTGCCCAGGAGCATCAGCAGAAATCGATTTGTAGTTAGATAATGCAGTTTCCAGCTCATTTATACCTGCAGAATCAGATTAATATATAATTACGCTAAGAGTTTAGAATAAGGTTACTGCAACTTTCCATCTAACAGAGAGGCAAATAATATTATATGTGATCAGCTAATATGAAAGTTATCAATGTGATAGAGGGTAAAGTGTTTTTCCAAGTCACTACTAAGTAACATTGGCCTTTCGTTACATAAGTGAGATGGGATGGTTAATGACAACCCCTGCTGAAATTCCGTAATCCAGCTAGCGTGCAACTTAATACTTGACTCATGATTGCTACAAATATGCTTGGCTTGGCTATCACATCAAGTAAGCAGTTATATCACCCTCTTTCGTGTTATTTCAAACATTTCTTTCTTTTCTTACGTTTTTTTCCTTCACGAAACCCCACCGAAACTGCTTCAAGACTAGAATGTAACTTGCAATAGTACCTCGTCAGTAAAAGAGTGGCATCTTTCTTGACTTACATTTTGACCTAAATCAAGAAAATTCCAATAGATAAGTAGTTAGCATTAGAAAGTCTGCAGGTCCTCAAGTGTGGTTAATTAGGTTATAATAGAATCTTGGAAGATAAGGAAGAGAAGCATCCTAATTTAAGTTAGCAATATAATCAAGTGATCGCATGCAGATGAAGAAACCATTTTTTGCTAGAATCATGCAAAAACAAGACAATGCTCCTTTGACTTGCTCCATAAAAGAAAAATGATTTATATACAAAAGCAGATAATAGATGCATAGTACAATATAAAGTTATAGCTGCTACTTACCAGGTGCTTCCGGTTTCTCTTCATATCCACCAAATCAGTCACCCAGTACATACAATACATCCAAATAAAGAGGAATTTAATCAGTGGTACAAAATGATTCATGATAAAAGTAATCAGTAACAAATGTCAATACAGTAGGCCTGATTTTTTTAAAACAATTGCCATCCTTCTAGGGATGGCAATTGGATCCAAGCCGAATAGGCACCCGCAAAAAATACCCACGATAGACGGATAAATACCCGCATTGTTGGGTCTGGCCTCGGATTTGGGTAAATACCCACAAATTTGAACGGGTATGGGCGTAGGTACGAGTGCTTATAATACTAAAACTATAACTATAATTTTATAATACTATATCAGGAGATGGACACCAAACTTATTGCTCACGAGAGTAAGGGCTCGGGTATATCACGAGATGGGCACCAAACTTTCAATTTATATTCATATGGAACAGATCAAGATCAAGCATATAAAGTCCTTGCCACTCTATAAATTGTCTTACAAAATAGGTATCATAGAGCTGTAAACATAGAAGAAAGTACGTGTCTTGTTTAGGATCCCCGCCCTCACTTAAGAAAATAGTTGTGGTTCCAAGAGCAACAACCTAGAAATATCTTGTAAGCACACAAGAAACATTTGTTCTGAGATAAAAGAAAGAGTTTTCGTGCTAAAGTTCAAAAGTTTGTATCTGATGCAGTACTAATTCGAAATTTTAATTTTATTTAGAAAACAGTGAAGGTTGTCCTTGGGGGCTGTTTGATTGGGGATCATCACATTGGACTTTAAACAATCGTATAAGTGAATCGGACACCACACTTTAACCCAAAACTTTAAACAATCAGGTCTATGGGACATTTCATTTATAAAGTGTTTAACATTCACTTTTTCATCTGATATGATTCGTATTATTGACACTTGATATACCAACATGAACATTAGTGAACACTGTTCCTGATGATGAGAACCATTACAAGTTGATAATATATTAATGGATTGAGGTTTTCTTATATGAAAGCTACTGCTGCTAACCCATACTAGTTTAATGGAATAATTAATTGTTGCACAAGAAACTTGTAAAGAAAATCCTTGGCATGTAACGCGAAAAACCCAAGAAAGACAGCTCGAAGAAAACAAGATTATGAATAATGGCAACATTCAAGAAGTTAGACCATTGATGATTCCAAGAACTTGCATACATCACATATAAATACTTACACTAAAAAATGGATATTACTGAATAGCAATAATTGATTATGTGTGACCCATATATTTAATTCAATTTTTAAGTATTATTGTAATCATCGTCCCATTACATGCATAACTCATCTTAAAGAAATTTCCGACTTAAAGAAATTTCCGAGCACTGCATAAAATGATCACATAGACTTTTCAACTATTAATATGGATGTGGGCATACGCACTGCAACACCCAACTCATAATCCACTTTTCAACAATCATCACCATGGCAACAACAACCGTTGATGATTCCTGCGCTACCCAAGTCCAAATCATCGATGGTGAAGGAGTTGTCAACGTCACTGGTCTTGATAATTTTATCAAAACATCAGATATGGCCAATGCTGGTCTTAACTATGTCGTCGTTGCTACAATAGGACCTCAATCTAGCGGTAATAGTTTTATTATGCAGTTTTAATGGTTATGTGTTTGTGTTGTGTTTTGTGATCTAATAATATGGTTCGATTTTGTTGTTTGAGCAGGGAAGAGTACTTTTATCAATCAACTTTTCGACACTAGATTCAAGGAGATGGATGCTAGTAAGGGAAGGTTTGGCTTCTGAATTGATAGAGATTTTATCGTTGGGATAGATGATTATTTTCTTTTTTTTGTTATTTATTAATTTTCTATGTTTTACCAAGTATTTAACGTTTTCTTTTTAGTTTCTTTAAAATTTCGCTGTTAACTTTTTTTCGTTTTAATCTATCTAAAATTTCGCTTTGAGTTTTAGTCCTTTAAAAGTTTCCATCACCACTACTCATGTGTATCTTTCGAAATTTTAAATGAATTTTTTTAGAAATATTTATAATAATAATATAACAATCTCTCCAAAAAAAAATTGAATTTTAACGAACACATGAATTAAATATGAATTTTTATGTTTCTGACGCTTCAAATTTTATATTTAATTAATGTTTGGCTAATTTTTTTTTGGAGCGATTCTTAAATAAATATTTTTAGAAAAAAAAATCATTAAATATAAAATTGAAATATTTATATATAGAACAAAAACATATCTAACCATTTATTTTATGATAAATGAGTAATTGAATATCTTGTTGTTGCAGATCTCAAACGACCAAGGGTATTTGGATAGATAAGTGTACTGGAATTAAACCATGCACAATTGCTCTGGATATAGAGGGTACTGATGGAAGGGAGAGGGGTGAGGTAATGTATTTAGGATCATGTTAACCGGTACCCTCGGGACACTGGATAGCATTGTCTACATGTGAATTGAAAAACCAATCTTATTGTAAATTTGAAGATGCATTATGAACAAAGATAAGGCATTTTAGAGTAAAAAACAAGTGGCATAGCAAAGTTATAAGCTGATATATCATCTTAGTACCTCCAAATAATTCAATATTCAAGTCCTAAATCAAGTGATCAGTACCTCCAAATAATTGAAGATTCAAGTCCTAATTCAAGCGACAAAAGAAAAGTGTTTGGCTATATATACATGGGAAAGGATCTAAAAAATTTAATAAGTGTGGTCGTTATCATATCATAAAAATTTATATAAAAATGTATAAGTGTGTAAGAGATAAAAATTCGTATAAGCTCTATTTTTTAAAAATATTTACACATTTTTAGCACATTAAAAAAATATAACATCATTTTGTTAACTTCTTTCATGATTGCTAGGTTCACTTTATTGAGCTGTTATATGTCATTAAAACTCACTATTTGTTTTCTTTTAATTTATCTCTCAGAATGATACCGCTTTTGAGAAGCACAGTGCTGTTTTTGCTTTGGCAGTAGCAGACGTTGTTCTGATAAACTTGTAAGATTTTATGCATAGATTGATGATTTATATATAATATGAATGAAACACTTGGGTGATCCATAAATTTAGGCATCATTTTATGTTTTAAATTTTTTAAACAACACATAAGAAACTATATCTTAGTACTTTGTCCTTTATTTTACGGATAGGTGGTGTCATGATGTTGGTCGTGAACAAGCAGCCAATAAACATCTTTTAAGAACTGTTTTTGAGGTAGTTTGCAGTCATGAATTTACCTCTGTTTGGTATTCAATGTTTGAATTTATACACTCTTACCTTTCTTTTATTTTTAGGTCATGCTGCGTTTATTAATCAAGCCCCGGAAGATAACTTTGATTTTTGTGTTACGTGACAAAACACCAAAGGTCTATACACTTTATCCTTTAGTGAGAATGTTTCCTTCTATTGTATACTTGTTTGTATTCAATGATTGATCATGTTTCTTGCTCTCTACACAGACTCCGTTGAAATATTTGGAGTCTATTCTAAGAGAAGATATTCAAAAGGTGTCTATTTTATCTCATTTCTTAATTAGTCTTCTCATTTTATTCATGATCATTTTTAATAATGATATGAATTCCTCAGATTTGGAATGAAATTCCAAAACCTAAAGCTCATATACACACTCCTCTTGGTAATTTTTTCAATGTAAGAAGATCTATCTATCTCCCCTTCCTCACATGCTTGTTTATGTATATGTTATGGCATATGATTAATAATGACCCTTCATTTGAAGGTGGAAGTTACTGCTTTGTCAAACTATGAGACCCAAGAGGAGGAATTCAAAAAGGAGGTACCCTTTTATCAGCTGTTACTTTGCTTTAAGGAGTTGTTCAACTTTTCTTTTTAATTCTAGAACTAGAATGATTTCTAACTCCTTTTGTATTCTAAAACATGCATCAAAACTTCTTCATCGTGACTTCTATATATCATATATGTGCTTTGGTGTAGAATAGATCACATTGTTATGCTTTTCATACAGGTTTCTGAATTACGGAAACGTTTCTACCATTCTATAGCACCCGGAGGTCTTGCTGGTGATCGGCTTGATGTTGTCCCTGCGTCTGGTTTTTCTATTAGCGCGCAAAAAATATGGAAATCCATACGAGAGAACAAGGATCTTAATCTCCCAACTCTTAAGGTTTTCGATAAACTCATTTTTTGATGTAACAGTATTTTAGATGCAATGCAATAGTGTTGTGGTTTTCTTATAGATTTGCATTTTCTAATAGGTAGTGGTTGCAACTGTGCGTTGTGAAGCTATTGCTAAAGAAACCCTTGATCTCCTACGTTCTAATAAGGTGTTGATCCACATCTCTTCTATTTTACCGGTCTAAAATGCATCACTTATTTTAGAAATCAGTCACTATATGAATGAATTTGGCTTAGGATTGGCTGAAGTTGATGGAAGATGCTCAATCAGGTTTAGTGCAAGGCTATGGAGAAAAATTGAACTCCATTATTGCTCCCTATCATTCTCAGTAAGTTCCATACTGGTAGACTTAATTATTCAATCTCAAAATAAACATGTGCTAAATAACTACTTGATTTGTTGTTAAATTTCCGAGTTAAATCAAAATTTCCACACCCCTAATAACTCGTGTGTATTTTCCCTTGTCATTGAAGAAATGTAATATTTATTCGAAGAAAAATACATGTTTGATTAGTAATACTCCCAGTAAAAGTTTATTATTTATTTGTCTTGGAAAGTTTATTTTTTTATTTTTATTTTCATATGTCGATAACACATGCTTTCAACAGATATGATGAGGAGACGGTGTTCTATGATGAAGCTGTGAGAAATGCAAAATGGAAGCAACTGGAATCGGATGCGTTGAATGTAAGGCTGCCTGCTGCCTCCAATGGCTTTCTTTCTTTTTAAGTTCATTGCTATGGAGTGGACTGTTGAAATAAACCTCTTTTAAAACATCGGTGATCCAAACAAGTAATATTTTTTTATTAAAACAGTTAGAGTTTTGATTATAAACGCAGGGGCTAAACTCAGATGTGGCTACCCTTGCTAACTCATAAGTGTCCTCATTCGTGCCTCATATTAAACTCGACGTGAAAGTTTTGAAATCTATCCTGATACAATTGTAAATTTAGAAGGAATAAAAAAAAGTGGAAAAATATATATTGGCAATGTGCACTTGCTTTGCCTTGCTATTGATCTGAAAATACAACAAAAAACCACCTAGGTTTCCACTTAAATATTATTGGCAAGGGAGAGAGTGTGTACATGAAGGGAGATTTTCATATAACTTGTTTATGCTTGAACTTCTCAGGAAGCGTACCTTGCTTATACAACAATGATAGAACATCTACGCTCCAAAGCTTTAACTGATTTTAAGACCAAGCTGGATAAATCACTAAACAATGGAGAAGAGTTTGCTTCATCTGTTCTCATGTGGACTCAGTCTATTATGCTCGAGTTTGAAAAAGGATCTGCTGGTAATAATCACATAGGATTTTTTTTTTCATATTAGATACTCTGGACTCTGATTTGCTTTTGTAGGTCTTCTCATTTCTTCTTCACTATCATATAAATAAAAGGAAAGAAAGAACATCACTTTATAGGAACATATTCTCTCTTGAATGGATTTACTTCCAATTCAGTTGCTAATTCTCCTTAGTCGTCATATAACTCTTTCATACAGATGCTCATTCTTATTTGTTTTGCATTTTCCAGATGCTGCTCTAGGACAGACGAATTGGGATGCTTCGAAAGTGCAATACGAGCTGCTTCGTAGTGATATTGATTCACATGCAGAATCGCTGGAGATAAAAACTCGTCTTAAAGTAATATTGTTGTCTCTACAACGACCATCAATTTTTCTTTTTAAAAAGTTAAACTAGCCCACCCAAATTAGTACCAGAATTGATTAAGACTTTGAGGAGAAGCAGACTCCAAGGTCTCAAGCCAACACCATCTTGTCCACCCAAGTGGGTTACAACCACCATTGATAATTAAACCCCATATCACTAGATTCCATTTTTTTTGTTTCATTAACCTTTTTCTCTTTCTTTTTTAGTTAGCTACACATTGGATGAAAATGCATTCTTGTCCTTTCTTTTTTTCCATATAACAAACTTTATTTGAGGCATACTAACAAAGGTTCTTTTGTTTTTTTTTATGGATTCAGAAGGCTGAAAAGAGTGTCAAAACTTTAGCACTTGTTAAGGAGGTATCAATTGGGACGGCAGTTGGGGCGACAGTTGGAGTGGCTGGCGTGGCTACGACGGCTGCGGTGATTGGGCTTACTGGGCCAGGGGTTGGGGCTGCTGGGGCGGCGGGTGTTGTGGCACTTGCTGCACCCGTCCTTTCAGTAATGTACAGTGTTTACGAAATCATCAATAAATATACAAATAAAGCAAAACCAGTAAAAGACCGTGCTTAGCTTAGCTTTCGGTTCTTTACTCTGATTTTGATTTTTTTTTTTTTTTTATATTTGTAACAATAATTTCTTGGTGTCCAATTTGTTAAATAGACCCTAAACCCTAATAGCATCATTTGTGTATTTTATTTACATAAACATATGGGGAAGGAAATTATTTATATAATAAGTTGATATGATCAAATTTTGATAATTCATGACTATTTTCAAAATATCCAAATTAATGTAGTGTTTTTATTAGGGTTAAGTATGTTTTTGGTCTCTAAAAATATATCAATTTTTAGTCCTTATAAAATTTTCGGTCTTTTATTACCTATAAAATTTTCAAACACCACTTTTGGTCCCTACTTTTAAATAAACTCATACGTAGATTTCATATTTTTGGCTAGAATCATTTTATTTAATTATTTTATGTATTTATGTGTGTTTATACGTGCTTATTTTCCTTTATGTATATTTGTGTGGGATTAGTGAATTTTTAGCCTTGAAGGGTATTTTAGTCATTTTCAAGCTAAGGGGTATTTTGGTCATTTGACATGTAACGGTGAAATAGTAATTTTATTAAGAAAGTTATTTTTGGTATTTTAGTGATAATCATTATTTTACTAAGTTACTAGCGAGTTGAAGTAATTAATTAAAGTTGGTAATTATTCGGTGTTTTTGTGGATCAATGACTAGTAATTTTTTAGAAAATAATTTGTAAGAGTTTTGAGGCCCACTAATAGTGAGACTTTTTAAAAAAAAAAAATAAAGTGATACAAAGACTGGGGGGACATAAAACCTGACCCAGGAATAATAACCCAAGTGGAAATACAGCATGATAAATCAGTTCAAGTGGATCAACCCTAATCTATCCTAACAAAAATTCATTAATCACATGCGCAACCCAGCGGACCCGTGTACGGGCGCAAAACCAGGATACCAAAGCAGAATGAAAAGTGAACATCCGAATTAGACAGTTAGAGTATAATTATGGCGAATGGATTGACCACTAACACGGTAACAAAATCCAAGTGCCAACAGCTCCCTGTTCAACAACAAGCTTCAAATGCTCTTTCGAGCAAAACAACGCATAACTCAGATTGAGGGATGAGTCCAATACGTCAGCAACCAAACCCTTTTTGGGTTTTAGAACAAACCAGACCCTTACGGGTTTACAAACTCAGACCATTGCAAAAAAAGCTCGATCCAATCCCACCAGTCTATGGTCAACAACAAAACACAACGCCAATAACAGAAGAAAAAACCACAACACATAACATAAAAAAACATAAACAAACACAACCTTCAAACACTCTGGCGCGATGACAGCGAAACAACAACCAGGAACACTGCAGATCTCAACGGATCTGAAACAAACCAGAGCTCCAAGGTCGTCCAAGGTGAAGAAGAAACCAAAAACGGAGCTGCAACCACCCTGTTCCGCGATGACCCACCACCAAGAAGTTTGCAACCACCAACCGAAAACAGCAAGGAAGCAAAGTAGAACGATGGCGGAGCCGCCGACCACCAAAATGAACCACGTCCCTCCGGCGAGACACACAAATCCGAGTTGTACACCCATGAAACAAGAGTACGTGAGAGCACCACCACACGCCGTCAACACCAAAAAACCAGATATGACGGACCGCAAAAAGGGAATCACCGGATAGGAAGAGGCTCTCCGGTGGTGCGGAGAGAAGATCTCGTCGCACCACCTCCATGACTATCTACGTCTTGAAAGAAAAGTTTGGATTGAAGGAGAAAGAGGGCGGCGAGAGTTGGTGTTTTAGAGAGAGGATAGAGACTCATTATTCACTGCACAAAATATTTTGAGAGTTAAAGAGAGAAAGTAGATTACAAGAGGAAAATAGAGGAAAAGGGTTAGAGTAAAGGAGATCTTGAAGAGAATAAGAGGATAGAGACTTGGGGGAGCTAAATTGAGGTCATAGTTGGTGTTGAAGAATCCTTGAGATAAGGGGGATAGATTACTTTCATTAATTAAGCTCTAAATTCATCTTTCCAATTACGAGTAATAAGTGATTATTGTGAATTGTTACTTTTTGTGATTTTTTATGATGAAATTTGTGCTCTTAATTCATGTGAAATTATGGGTATGTTTAATTTGATTGAATTGATATGTTTGTGTGCTTAAACTCATAGTTGTTGCTGGTGTAAAAAGAAACATATTGAAGAACAATGATGGTGGAAAAAGATGAATGCGTTTTTGAGATTTAGGGTTTTATATTTGATGATTCAGTTTGTTTTTCAAGGATAAAGATTTTATATTTTTGGGTTTGAGATTTGAATCACCTAAAAAGAAGTTTGTGATGTATGTTTGTGCATCTATGTTAATGGTTTGCAATTTGGAGAAGAGGAGGAACACATGATCCAATCTTTTTATGATTTTTTTTTATGGCTTTTCTTTGTTTGTTTCTTTTTTAAACTTCTTAGATTATTTTTTTGACAAGAAACTTAAATATGTTTATATATTATAATTTTGTAGTTTTTTTATTTTAAAAATTAAAGGATAATGACATGTAAACTCATTTACACACATGGATTAAGTCACATCAACACCAAATGTGTCATGTCATTAAAAAGGTGACAACTCAATCAATTTTATATCAAATTTCCTATTGGGGGACCAAAACTGTGTAATTTAAAAATAGGGGGACCAATTCTGTGAACGGACTAAAATAGAGGGACTGAAACTGTAATTAAGCCTAAAAAATATCTATTAAGTGAAGAGTTTAGCCTTAACAAAAGGCATATAAAGAAAATTGACAAAGTTGTTTCATTTTTGTTATATATAAATATATATGCTCCTGAAAAAGAGAAATTTTACAATGTATGCTCATGAAAATCATGGTAGCTAATCAGGGTCGTCTCTATGAAATTGGAGGTTCGGCTCTCAAAGTAAAAATAGGCTCATAATAAAAGAAACGCACAATTTTTTTAAAAGATTAATCTTCTTTTTAAATTGAAAATAACACTCATATAATGATTATTAGCCACCGAGATCAAAATTAGCAATTATTTTTACTAAAGACGTGTTTTTTAACTTAGAAATAAAAACATGAAAAATGATTTTTTACTTAGAAATTGAAACATGTTTATTTATCTTTTTTAAGTGGAGATGGGGATATTGAACAATTTTTTTTTTTTGAGATCTATCACTTTAAAGACCGAGCTCGATTGAGCTCTTTACACTCCTTACAAAACGTTAAATTTGATAGAGATTTTAGTGGCAGATATTCTTGGATATGTATCTGTAAACAAGAAGATCAAAAGGTACACTTTAAGAACGTATGGGTACTATGGCCCACGTCCACTTTATAAAAGCAAATGAATAGCTGTGAATGAGTGGAATGAAATCTGTGTTATATAAAAAAGTTGAACGAAATTTGACTTGAAGACTTCGAATATGCATGATGCATGTATATATGATGCATGATGCATTCATACTTATAGTATGAATGCGGCTGCGGAACCACTCAATAGCTATATATGCTAAAAAAAAAAAAAAAAATTAAATATGTTTTTGATTCATGTAAATATGTCAACTTTTCGTTTTAGTCTTTCTAAAAAATTTCAACTTTTATTTCTTTAAAGAAATTTCATCTTTACTTTTGGTCCCTCATTTAAAGTAAATGCATACGTGGAATTCATATTTTTGAATAAAATTTTGTAGAAAATTTTATAATATTATAAGTATCTCTTCCAAAAAAAATTAGAATTTTTTACTAATACATGAATTAAATATGAATTTTTATATTTTTGGCAGTAAAAAATTCATATTTAATTTATGTTTTGTTAAAAAATTGTAATTTATTTGGAATTGATTTTTACAATATTCTATACATTTATGCACAATTTCATTAAAAAATACAAAAATTTACTTAAAAATAAGGACCAAAAGTAGTGATTGAAAATTTTATAGAGATTAAAAGTTGAAAAATTTTAGATGGACTAAAACGAAAAATTTATATATTTATAAGGACCAACAACATATTTAACCCAAAAACCAATTTAGAAGACAACAAAGCACTTCTTGAGATTAACTAAATCAAATTTTACTTTTGATTACTTGTGTTGATGTGCATAAGACAAGTATTTGTCTCCATGAATACACTTACTGACGAGTGATTTTTCATGCAATTTGTGAAGAGCCTAAAAAAATGCAATGGAACAAAAGTATATTTCATTCTTTATCTATTTATTTTGAATAAAAAATAAAAAATACATTATTTTTCTAGTACTCGATTATTTTTAAAAATTTACCTTTTTAAGCAATATTTTTTTATATGATACCCACATGAATTTCAACATAAAGAGAGTGAAATAATAATATGTTATTGATACTAGTGACCTAATATGCAAAAAACATTAACATCAATGATAAATCTCTTAATTAGTGTAAGTTTGGATTGACAGTAAGTTTGACAAAAGTTTAATGTTTTGTAATGTTTACAAAATTTACATTTTTATGACCATTAGTATAACAACTCTTCAATTAGACCCATATCCAAATTAGTGATATTTTCAAGATGTATTAAGCAAATATAAAACCATATGATCAATAATTGAAGTCTAAAAAGCATTGAGTGAGGATTAATTAAAGAATGTTAAACAGTGGGTCTACTCTTTGTCTCTCACACATGTATCACAAAGTCTCACACGTAAAAACAACACTCGCCTAATTAAAAATTAAAAATACAGTGCCATTAGCATTTTTCAAAAGACAAAATCACTTTTCTTTCCTAGTCCCACACACATGCATAAACAAAGACACATTCAAACACCCTTTCTTCCCTTCTCACCAGTGTTGTGAAACTAGACCGGTCAGTTCAAACACGAACCGATCGGTTGGTGGTTGGTTTAACAATGGTCGGTCCATTGTCCTAAAAAATCAGATTGAACCAAGTTGAACCACGATTCAATCGCTATTGGTTCAATATTGTTATTTTTATTTATTTATTTATAAAAAATAGTACTTTTTAAATATTTATCTTCTAATCGTCTAATTTCACCACGGTTGAATCGGTTGAACCATGAGACAAGGGTTATAGATTTAATCTATGGTAAGATTTTGAGAACACTTCTTCTCACCTTAGAGGGAAAGAAAACTCTTCAAACAAAAAGAAAGCATGAAAAGCAAAAGCAAAAGAAACCATTCAGCTTTCCACTAACACTAAAACACACACACTCTAAAGTGCAACAAAGCATACCTCACTAAGTAAACAAAAGAATGAAGAAGATTCCACATATATACTATGAAACCGTGTCACCCTTTTGCTGGTTGATGAAGAAATGGCAGAGATTGTTCTTGCAGAACCAATTCATTTTGAACAAGGAGAGTCATCAACATCTAGACAAGACCATCATCATGAATATGAGCATCAATATGAACATGAATATGAATATCAATATGATAATAGTATGGCTATTACTACCAATAGTGTCAGTAGCAGCAGCAATGGTGAACACCTTCAACCAGGTCCCTTTGATAGTGAAAGGTTGCCACCTGTTTTTGATTCTGAAATTCAAAGGTTTCTTCGTGTTGCTAATTTGCTCGAAAGGGAGGAGCCTCGTGTTGCTTACCTTTGTAAGTCTTTGAAACGTCTTCAAATGTGTTTCTCGTTAGTTAATATGGTATCTAATTCGTTTTCGTTAGCTACCTTGGTCATTGAAACTGTCTTCTATGTATTAGTCAGTTAGGTTTATCAGATTACTTTGAGATACACGCAGTGTTGTTTTCATAATTTTGATACATTTAGGATTACAGTGACACCGTCTCACATTTTAGAGACTAAAATCACTGTTTACCCTCTTTTGAGCTTCTTATTTAATGTGTTTGGTTTGTTTCGTTTCGTTTCAAAATCATTATAATTCTATTTTGCAGGTCGAGTTCACGCCTTTGTAATTGCACACAACATGGACAAGAATTCAAGTGGAAGAGGTGTTAGACAATTCAAAACTACACTCCTTCATAGACTTGAAAAGGTAAACAAGAATGTTGAAGTAACTGAATGAATACAAAAGCATATAGACTTGGATTTTATGTCTTAGTTTATTTTACATGTTCATTTGTTGTGACATATATAGTTTTTTGTGAATTGTAACATGCAGGATGAGAATGCTACAAAAAGGGATGGAATAGGCGATATCCGTGAACTTAAGCGAGTTTACCATGTCTACCGGGATTATTTTACTCGAAATAATAAAGCATTTGATTTAGAACAAAGGTAACTTTGCTTAAACAAAGTGTAACTATGCACCGCGACAACATAAACGTGTTTTATACAATCATCAATCAGATATTACCGCATAGATGTTATCGCATCTGATTAAAGGACTGTTACACTGGCAGTGCATAGTCCATAAACTTTTAAACTAATGTTATGTTCTATCTAAACAGTCGTAGGGAGAAATTGATAAATGCAAGATTTATTGCTTCTGTTCTGTTTGAGGTGCTAAAAACAGTTACAAACACGCCTAGTAATCAGGTATTTCTTTTCTTCCTTTTTTCGTTTTTCTAGTCAAATGCATGTATAGATTATCAATTTACCATGTATTCTTCGTGTTCTTAGAGTTTCTCAATTTGTTGATTAAAATAGGCACTTACTGAAGGAAATGCAATCCACAAAAAAACCGAGTTTAACATTCTTCCACTTGAGCAAGGGGGGCTTCAGCATGCAATCATGCAGCAGCCTGAGGTTCGATACTTCTTCGATGATTCACATTTACCCTTTTTTTATTGATATTTGTTGAGT
>Ga0315914_1006547_pt1 | contig 16467 bp, 8 predicted proteins | sample MpolenodulesMG_FD_203920 | JGI IMG/M metagenome (GOLD analysis project Ga0315914, IMG submission 203920) | Medicago polymorpha root nodule microbial communities from Los Angeles, California, United States - elongated nodules | ecosystem: Host-associated > Plants > Roots > Nodule | place: USA... | reverse complement strand
CATTTCATTGGTCTCACATATATATAAAATTAAAACAAATTATTAAGTGATTTTGTTTCTATTTTGAGAACATGATCTAATGTTTAAGTTCAATCATATGATTTGTTAATGTAACAAGGATCTATATTCAATTTGAACCCTAAGATCCATTTGACACGGAAAAAACACTTGCACCCGAGAGACGCCAATATATGCTTAGAAAATATAATGTTTAAATCCAAAGTGATATAAAAACTACAAAGCTATTTTAAAAAATTGAAAACTTAATTTTGATTAGATTCTTTTTCAAGCAAAAATTATATTGTAGATGCATCAAAGTGTTAAGGGACGTCATGTGAGTGCATATATATATATATATATATATATATATATATATTTTGGTATAAATGCATTTTTTTTTATAGGTATTGTTTTGATGTTATTTCAAAATTATGACAAAATTATAATTTGATGTATAAGATGCATTTATCTACATTATGGACATAATGCAAAAGACCGAAAGGGGTTAACTCATCTTATAAATAGATTGAATGCAGTTGGTAGATCCGTTTCTAGTAAAAAAAATTCTAACAAAATCTCGTGCTTCTTACTAAAGAAAAGCAACCCAAAATCATGTGTGCCTAGAGCCATATTTAGCTATAGTGTGGAACCACCCCTGATTACCTATTAAAATTTGTAACCACAAGAAAAAGAATCTAAATAAGTGATATTAAGCTTTAGTGATATTGATGATATTGTTTTATCTCTCATAATCAATTATTCTTATTCATATAAAATAATTTATTTTAATCATTTATAAAACATTTTCTTTCATGAAAACACACTAATGTCACATATACTTAGGTGACATTGAATATTTAAGGTGGGAAAACACACTAAATTAGTCACTTGTTATTACTAATGTGAGGCTATATATGTCATTTTAGGAAATAAACATCTTTCTTTCCTTTCAATTTTCTATCACTTTCATCCATACCAAACAACTAAATAATCATTTCACTTACCATTCACTTTCTTTCCCTTCTTCATCCAAACAAAGCCTAAGTTATCCTTACTCGATAATATAGAAAAAGCAAAATAAAAAAGTGCATTTTTTGTCTAAAAAAATGATCCATATCTGATTTTGTAGGCCAATAGGCACGTGCTGTTGTCTCTTCTCCCATACTAGTCTAGCCACTGCTGCGCCTATAATTCAAAAGGTTCTGGCTCCAATTAGGTGGCTACACCAAGCTAAGATAAACTTACCAATACCAACTATGTTTAAGGGATTTGAATGCTCTCAATTGTTAAAAAAAGAAAACTTGTGAGAGCATGTGGATTTTTATTCAACTCTTTTTAGAATTTTTAAGAATATTAACGAGTGTTTTTATGACAATCTTAAAGACTTGTATCCAATGAATTAGAAATCAAAATATTTAACTTTTTAATGAATAATTTCTAATTTAAAATCTTTAAAGATATTATGGAGCACACATTAGCAAACTCTTACGTTTTTTTAATATATTTTAGAGTCTAATACATTTTAGTGGTAAAATTATCCACGTAACTCTCACATTTTTTCACAATTGAGAATATTCAAATCTAAGTTTAAGCACCCAAGTGCGTTTAAAAGAAATGGTAATAAATCTCTTCCTTCTCAATTAGGAATTTTGTGTTAGAATTCAACCCTAAAAATATAACAATTTTTAAACTTTTAAAAGATAATTTTAGGCTTATTTAATTCATTGGTCCACTAAATAATTTCAAGTTTTTTTTTTGGTCCCAAAATTAATAAAACAGGCGTTTTAGTCCCTCACTTTTTCCTTTGTTTGTCAAATAAATTTCTGACCATTATGTTTAACTTCAAATGTCTATGGTGAACCAACCTTAAAAGCCAACATAGACCTTATTAAATTTTTTAATTTAAATTGTTTCATCTATTTTTTAAAAAGATGACCATTAGATTATGTGTGTCTATTGTAACTTACGATGTACCAACAACAACTAATTTTTTTTCTTTTATTCTTCATCTTCTACCTTACAAATCTTCATCATCTTCAACAAAAATTCATCAACATTCATGAAAAAAACCCAAACAAAAAAAACCAACTATCAACAACAACACACAATCTAATCACCAAAATTCATATAATTAAACAACAACAACATTCAACATCCAAAAAATAAATCCATTGTCACAAGGAACGTATAGTTTAAGAGGAATGTTATTTGAACAACTCTTTCTTAGGATAACTAAAATTTACAAAGAAATTTAGATAGTGACACAAAAATCAAAGCAAAAGAGAGAAAAAGTTAAAAAAAGAACGTGAATTTGAGAGAAAAATTGTTCAAAAATTGATTGTTCAAATATCATTTTTACTCTTTTAATTTTCATTCTCTACTCTAATCCCATTATTGCCGTCGTCATTGTTCTTCCATCTCCCTTCTTTATCCCACTATTCACAAAGAGCTTTGGGATCTCTTCCAGATTCTTCCCTCTCTCTAACTAATTTGAATCCCACATTCCCACTACACATGAATCCCAATAATACATTCACGCTTACGGAACGACGTCGTATCGGAGTTCGTTGGAGGAGAATCGATGAGTAAATAGACAAAACACATGATTCAAGAGAAGCATTATTTGAGACATGGATCTGGTTAATGGTGTTAGCAAAGATTTTCTTACATTTTTTATTAATTGAAAAAGTAGCTTCTTGAGGTACAACAATGAATGGAGGATGGAGGTTGCTGCTTGTGAGAGAACAATGAATCGATTCTCATGTGAGAGAGAAGAGAAATTGGAAAAGGGTAGGAAAGTGTTTGATGAAATTTCTAGGTTTTTTTTCTTGATGATAAAGAACACAAGAGAAGAAGCTTATTTTCTGGGTTTCTTTTTGCCTCGTGGGCTGTTACTAACGGAAGTGCTAATTATTTACGGGAAAGATTTATTTGACAAACGGAGAAAAAAGTGAAGGATTAAATGGCCTGTTTTATTAACTGTGGGACCAAAATGAAAATATGAAATTATTTAGGGACCAAACGATCTAATAAGCCAAAATTTTATCATCTATTATGATATTACTCAGCTTGAAGGATAAATGTCAATTTCATATTGGTTGGTTAAAACTTTCCTTTGTTTGCCTCTCAACTGCGGAGTGATTCACCACTTTTTCTTGCTTTTATTCTTTCTAGGGATTATTCTGGTTTACCTTACTCGAAAAACAGATATGTAATTTTAACGTGTATTTGGTTCAACTTTTAATAGAATTGATTTTAAAATTATCGATTCCGATAGAATTGATTTATGTTTGATACAATAATGTAGAATTGATTAAACGAAATTGATGTTGTTTGAATATTTTTGATCAAAATTGCTTTTGAATGTATAATTACTAAAATGGACATGATTGAATGTATATTCAGACCAATACTAAATACAAATATATTATTTAATTTAAATAAATAAATTTTTCTATATATTAATTTTAAAATAATAAATATGATCATTAAACTAATTTTTTTTATAAAATATTTGTTTTATGTATTTTATATTTTTTGATAAAAATATATTTAAGTTAAATAATAATAGAGCTGGTTGCTAAAAATGATAAAATATAGTGTAAAAGAAAAAATACAGTAAATCTGGACGGAAAAATCGTAAAGAAAAATCCAAAATTTGGTAATTCATGACCATAAATATTTTCTGAGGCTAATTTAGTTCGCTTTATTTTTTGATTAAATTTGGTTCATCAAATTAAGTACAAATCAAAATGAAGGAGAATTGATAAAGGACAATACAGAAAAATAATGGGTTGTAATAATTAAAATATAAAATTTAATGAAGAATTGATTCTAGTAAACTCAAAAGTTAGGAATTGTAGCTTCAACCAAAATTATTTTTGGAGATGAGAATTGATTTTGAAAAGTTGAATCAAACATGTTGGAATTGCTAGTTTTCACTGATGAAGATACCAAAATTGCTTTATATGGATGTAGAAGCTGACATAAAGATGCTCTTAGTTTGTGTTGTGTTCGAACCCTTTCCTAATATTTATTGGTTTTTTGAATCTATCTAAAAATCATATGTAGATGCGTATATAAACTGTGTGCACGTATACAGTTCTTATACGCATGCGTATATAAACTGTGTGCACGTATACAGTTCTTATACGCATCTACTGTTAACGTGGTACATTAAACGTAGTATCTCCACGTTAAAGAGTGCTGTAGAACATGAGATCATCACCTTGACCTACGTTTGAAATTTGCAACCTCATAAAAGTTAAAAAAAATATTAACCACCGACATTGTTAAAACAATAAACAAAGAAGAGTTAGTGAAAGACAAATTATGATATTTTAGTGTGTGTCTGTTCCAAGTAGGTAAAGATTTTGATTTTAAATAAATAAAAAAGTCTAAAGACAAAACAATAAATTAAACTCTGCTGCGGTGACAATGAAAAATAACAATAAATTTAAGGGAAAAAAATAGACAAGAAACTTTTAATTAGAATATATTGTGATGACAAGAAAGCTCCATATCTCCTCTCAAAAACAAAAAAGCTCCATATCACAACTTTAAATTAAAGTTCAGTTTTAAGGACAATTTTCTTGAAAAGATCAAAATATAATAAACAAAATCAGCACAATCTTTTAAAAAAAAAATCAGCATAATCACAACACAAAAAGTGTTAAGTGGAAGAGAAACAATAATAAAAAAATTGGTTCTACCCCTTTTTTTAATAATTCAATGGTTAAAATCACATGTGTAAGGATCTGCATTTTGCAATCCACATTTTTTTACCAAAATCACGGTAACTCACCACTTTAATGCATAAACTTCATACAAATTTTGTGTAATTACGACAGTTTTACATTGGATATCCTACGCACACGCGTATGGTTAACACCAATATATTAAAACTTAATCTTCAATATATTATATACTTCACATATCTTTTTGGTTATCAGTTGAGTTGTATTTAAGGGACATTAAAAAAAACTACACACCAAAAAATATATTTTATAGGTTTATAATTACCTGTATCTCTTACCCAAAAAAATCAAACATTACATATAATTCTACTTATGAAAAATAATTGCTAACACCCATTAAGAGATGCTCTCTCTCTCACAGCACAAATTAAGGAGAAAAAGTCGGTTTGGAAAAAATAATTCAAAACTTTGAACTTTAGACACAAAACATGTGCTCCATCCAAATAGCTTTTTTTGTACAGTTTTCAAAATTTAAAAAAGAGCTTTTTCTACGTGATTTTTGGTAAGTGGTATCCATCATAATTTCCATAAACCCTTTTCTCTCTCCAATATAAAAACCAACCCAACCTCTCTATCTATCTACTTCACTTCCATACTTAGCTCTGCTTTTTCAGAGCAAAACCAAACTCTCTTCACTCTTCACACTCTTTCAACTTCCAATGGCGGTGTCTCTCTTTTCTTCAATCTTTCTAGCTTTCTTCTTTGCTTCTTCAGCTTTTGCTTCTCTTCAGCCTAGAATACCAGAAGGTAATACTTACATCTAAAACCATTTCATTTATTGTTATAGTGTTGCACTATATAGTATAACATTGTTCAAGATTTTACCAATTTGAGGTTGGCCTAGTAGTTGACTAGAGACCTTGAAGTGTACTCCTCAGTGCACTCAAGGTCTCTGCGTTCGATTCCTTCTGATACCAATTTCGGTGGGCTAAGTCCATATTATAAATGACGCCCCTGCAAGTAGACAATGAGATTGAACCCTTTGGATTAGTCGGGTCTTAAGTTGGATACCGAGTTTTTTAAATAAAACATTGTTCAAGATTTTATTTTATTTTATTTTAGTTAAATCAATGTTACATTTTTTACTTTCATATGTTCCATTATTGGATACATTTTGCTCATTCTTGTAACATGTAAGAGAAATAGTTATGCTTCATACATTTTTTTGCCTTTTCTGTTTAGATGATTTTTTCTTGAAGAAAAAAGTTATCAATGTGACATTTAAGTCCTTTGTTTTTTACTATACTTTGATGTGGTTGTTGGAGTCACTTTATGGGTTCATTTCTTGTAAAAAAATTGTGGGTAGCTTTAAGATCTGTCATTTATGGTGAAGTTTGAGTGGGTAAACAAGATGGAGTAGATACTGTGCTTGGATCTGATTGATTATTAATAAATTTAATAACAATGAATTTGTTGGTACCTTTTTATGAGGTCTCAGCTTAGAGAGCTAAGAGTTTAATTTGTAAACTCAAAGAACAAAGTTCCAATTTCTCAGACATTGTTGTAAAATGGTCATTAATGCTATTTTAATCAGTAATCAGTGAAATATTCCTATTTGGGACCCCAAATTCGTTGCACCCATTTGTTAAGGCATTGTCTGTTTTTGTCTATGAAGTACAAACACCGGACACAACACATACATGTCGACGCCGATAATAATTTGAGAGAATGACATAATTCTATGTAATCATGTGTCAGGGTTGGACGTGATATGTATCCAACACTGAAACATGATATTTGAGACAAGTATTTGTGCTTTGTTGGTTTTGGTCTTATTAAGTCTTTTTCGTTGGTTAAAAAGCAACCTCGATTTAGAAGAATGGGTGATTATAAACTACTTAGCCTCAATGCGAGACTTTTTGGTGTACCGGAACAGGATCTAAAGTTGTTTGGTGTGTAATTTTTTTATCTTTGCAGTTTATCTTCAAAATGGAAACTTTGAGGAGAAGCCAAACCCTAAAGACCTAAAGAATACCAAGCTCATTGGAAAATTTTCACTACCAAAATGGGAAATCAATGGTTTGGTAGAGTATGTGACTGGTGGTCCTCAACCAGGAGGCATGTTTTTTCCAGTGACTCATGGAGCACATGCTGTGAGGCTAGGGAATGAAGCTTCAATTTCTCAAACAATTAAGGTCAAACCTGGTCAACTCTATGCTTTAATTCTTGGTGCATCAAGAACTTGTGCACAAGATGAAGTTTTGAGAATCTCTGTGCCTCCACAAACTGGTGATGTTCCTTTGCAAACATTGTATAGTCTCAATGGTGATGTTATTGCTTGGGGATTTAAAGCTACATCTAATGTTGCTAAAGTGACTTTTCATAATCCTGGTGTTCAAGAAGATCCTACTTGTGGTCCACTTCTTGATGCAATTGCTATCAGAGAGTTTTACCCTCCAATGCCTACAAGAGGTAATGAAACATATCCACATCAGTTTTGTTAAATATTGTCTATAGCGTAGAAACTTTGAACAATTTTTGATTATTCTCCAATATGCTGTTTAGTGCTTGTTTGATATCATGGTGAGTTTGACACCGTGATTTTGCAAAAACTACACTTTGTAGCTTCGACAAAATCATGGTGGTGCCGTAATTTTGTCCAACCCACCGTGATACATGGCACAGACTTGGTACAAAATGATGTCAAATAGTAACTATAGTAGTGGTGCGATAGCACTGTTGCGTAACAAAATTTGACAACCCTGATGCACATACCATGCCTATGCCCTTCACTTCTAGGATCCTACATAATTGAATTTAACATGTACTTAATACGAATGTTTTTTTTGAAAGGTTGATAAGAACTTGTTGAAATTAAGAATGTAAAATTTTGTATACTAACTGATAGATCTATCAGTTCTCCACCACTGAGGTGTGTCATGTGGATCTTGCTTGTATTAATGAATTTTAAGATGAAGATTGTTTCCATGTTCTTTGGTCAATCATATTTTCGATGTGTCCTAAAAATCAATCGTTATTTATTCGGAAGTGTTTTGCTAAGGAGTTTCTTTGTTATGGAACCAAATAATTAATTGAAAAGGGCAACATTTAATGCATTAATAACCAAGTATGTATTTGGTTGGCATATCGACTTCAAATATTTATTTGGTCCCTCAAATGAATGTTTTTTGCAACTACAAACCAAACACACTTAAAAAAGTTGCACTTTTTAATGGATACTTTCATCTTTGAACAATTAACTCTATTTAGTTCCCTTGAAGGATATTAGATCCTTACCTATGAAGCATGGGCACATACACAAATATAAGACACAATAATGACCCTGACATGTCACTGCTAATGATCTGAGAGATTCAAATGATTGAATGTAACCATGTGTTGGTGTCGTGTTGGATGGACATGTCTTTAGCCTGAAGTGTTAGTGCTACAAAATATGATCTTTCTGATTTTTCTTAGCATTTCTTTTGGTGTTTAGTGTATTTGAAACTCTCATTTTCTGATAAAGCCATTAATGATTATGGTCTATTGCAGTTAATTTGGTGAAAAATCCTAGCTTTGAAGAGGGTCCATTCCCAATTTTCAATTCAACCAACGGCGTTTTACTCCCACCACAACAAGAAGATCTCTACTCACCACTTCCTGGTTGGATTGTCGAGTCTCTCAAAGCCGTGAAATTCATCGACTCAAAGCATTTCAACGTCCCATTCGGACTTGGAGCAGTTGAGCTTGTTGCTGGCAGAGAAAGCGCCATTGCACAAATTCTCAGAACAGAAGCTAACAAAGTCTACAAGATCACATTCTCAGTCGGAGACGCGAAAAATGGTTGTCACGGATCAATGATGGTTGAAGCTTTTGCTGCAAAAGATACATTTAAAGTTCCCTTTAAATCTGAAGGGAAGGGTAAATTCATAACTGTGAGTTTCAAGTTTAAAGCTATTGCACCAAGGACTAGACTCACATTCTACAGCTCTTTCTATCATACTAGAATCGATGATTATGGTTCTCTCTGTGGTCCTGTTCTTGATCAGGTTATAGTGTCCCCTGTGGCTTAAATATGAATTTGAGTTATAGACTTTTAAAGTAAGGTATGGTTGGTAATTGAAATTTTGCAAGTCTTTTGAGCTTGATCTTTTGTATAATTGCATGAAGATTAAAGATTATATTCTCAACTATTATTTAGATTTCCTTTAAGATTTCTCCTGCTTGATCTTTTGTATGTTTCAAAAAATAGGTCTTGTTTGACACTCAACCATGATTTGAACTCTAGGTTGTTATGTTGTGGGAGATTACAGAACCAGAATCAAAACAACTGGTCCCTTATTTATTTTTCGACCATAATTTGATAGTTACATGCTATGAAGCACGGACACGATACGAATGTCCTAGGTTAAGACTTTTCTAGAGTATACAGGTAATGCATAACTATTAATAGAAATCTAAACAACTAGTTACAGATATCACAAAATCACATTTACATACAAATGTGAAGAAAACTGCTAACTATCATTAAGAACATAATTTCACCACAACAAGCACCAATTATGAAGCCATTAAGAAACTATCTAAAACCAACTACAACCAATTTGACCATCTTTTGTTTAACACTTTTATTAACCAAAGAAAACTTTATTTCTCATAAAACTCGGTAGCTGGCTTATTCAACTAATTTGTCTGATTGTAAGTAGAACTGTTTTGTTTTTGGCAACATCAAAATCAACAAATATCAAATCAAATGTGTCTCAATATTAGGAGATAAATAAAAGAACTTGGTGACAAGCACAGGAAATTAGTAGAACTATCTTTTCTTTAAAAAGAGGCATAGAAAATATTTGGCAATTACATATTTATAACTGTTGTGAATTTGAACAATAAAACCACACCAATGAAACTTAGATATGTGGATGAAAGGACTTAATAATACTTAAGTAGAGACTTGGTTACTAATAAATTTTGCCGGAAAAAGAAAGAGAGCAAAATAGTCTCAAGTAGCAACAACAACAAAGAGACCTAATTCTAAGTGTGAAACAACACCACAAACATAACCAAAGCAACACACGTAAAAAAAGAGGAAAGAAACAACACATCAATATTTATTGCAGAAACTTCAACATCAATTTTGAATCAATTTCAACAATAATTTCATAAGAACTGTTGATTAATATCACTCAAACAAATATCAAATAAAAACTAATTACATATGTACGGAAAAATATCACTCAAACAAATTTTATTTTCTCAAACATAGATAAATCATGCTAGAGTAAACCTATTAATTTTGTTTTTTACCAAACTTCAATCACTTTTATGATATTGAATGAGACATGTGTTTACACACCTAATCCAAATATCTACTAAAATTCATTAAGGAAAATTATTCAGAACAATAGTAGCAACCAACAAACATCAAGGTTTAAATTAAGCTAGCATTCTCGTAGTCTAACACACTAAGAAATGGAAAACGGTTCAAACTGGCTTAGAGGGGAATGAGCACAATCCCATTTTCATGATTTTTTCTTCACAATTTGCTGAACTTGACCTCGACTCCATCAGCCGGAGCAGCATGTGAAAGATAAATTATATTTGCGTTTGGATTAATAAGCTCCCACCTGCATTAAATTGATAAATATATAGAATCAAAATTAGACGATTTAGCCAATAGCCATCCTACCTTGTTGTCAAAAGATAAAACCAAAAACATGTTATAATCTCCGTCTCTATATATATGAAAAAATGAATCAATAAAAGTTGATGTATTTGGTCAAAAATTTAATACAAACACATCAGCTTTTGTTGACGCAACTTGTCCTTGTATATATGACCAGATGAAGTATCTATCAAATACTAGGATCAAACATTACTTGTATCCTATGGACAAATGATGAAGCAGAAGTGCTAGTTGAATTCTTGCAAGCATGTTTCCAGGGCATAATCTTTGTCCAGCTCCAAAAACTTGGTATGTTCCAGGCTTTGCTGGCTCCTAAGAATTTATATATATCGTTACTTATTGTCAATTTAGGAAGAAAAAAAAAAAACTAACATAAAAAATATCAAAACTCAAATTTAGAGCCATCGTATATACGTACATTCCATCTTTCAGGATCAAAACACATGGGATCCGTAAAATTTTCTGGGTTTGTATGAAGATAACGAAGGAGGAGAATTACATTCCATCCCTTTGGTATCATATAACCTACAAAATATAGTTTTCATGGTCACAAAATTAGTTGTAAACTCCATAGCTACTAGGAACACATAAACATGACATTAGTTATATTTTAAGAATGAGAAATGATATTTGAACAATCATTTTTTGACAATTTTTATGACAACTTTCTATTTCATACTCACATTATTTTTTACTTTCTCTCTCTATTGCTTTGTTTTTTGGGTCAATCACTCATTTTCCTTGTAAAATTTTGGTTTTTGGTTTTATGAAATATTTTATCCAGAACTAACTAACTTGCACAAAAGTAGCTAACAACCTCAACAAACAATTTTAACTAATTTCAACTAACTTGAATTAAAACTAACATTAGGGACTACTGGTTATATTTTGAATATAGTTCAGAAACAATTTATTCCTTTTTAAATGATAGGAAAAAGAGACAAATCCTCTATGAAAAAAAGAAGGAAAAAGATACGGAGATTAATAAATTTCTCAAGAAGTGCAACCATGTACCTTTATAATCAACTTCACTTACTGCTTTTCTGAAAATAAAAGGCGTAACATTGGACATTCTTATCACTTCTTCAACGACCTGTGTACAATTATTAATATATAGTATCAAATTAATAATATAATTAACTAAGGTCTTACCCTACGTAAATATATGTTTGAACAACCGATTAAAGACCTTGTTTGTGTATTTTAAATTTGAAACATCTTTAGCTGTAACATAATCCTCTAGACTTCCCTTTCTAAAAGCCATGTTCTCTTCCTGCAATTCCAAACAAAAAGCAGACAAAATAAATAAAAAATCTATTGTCATAATTATAAGTTTAATACTATGGTTGAGTCCTTAATATATTGTGGACAAATACAGTTCTAAAAAATTAAAATGATCAAGAAAAATTAGAGATAAAAAATGGGTCTCGTTAACGAGTACCTCCGGGGGCACTCTTTAAGCATACTAAAATAAGTAATTATCTTTTGAAAAAGTCAAATATTTCAATTTCCAATGCATTTATTGCATGTATTTTCATAAATACTTTCTACTTATAGTCTTTAAAGAGTGCATCGGGGGCACTCATTAATATTTCCCATAAAAAATATAAACATTAGCAGCAAATTTAGAGACCGGTTTGTATTTTTTTTCTAAGGAGGATGCATTTGTGATGTACGGATACTAACAGGGACACGAATACATTGACACCGCTAAAAATTTGAAAAAATCACATAATTCAGTGTAATTATATGTGTCGGTTTTGTATCGATGTTGGACATGACATGTATCCGATACCAAAACACGGCTAATCTAACAAGTGTTCGTGCTTCATAGATGCAACAACAATTTTCACACGATGATTTGCAAAACACAATTTAAAATCATGATTGTAAGAAACAAATTTGGCGTACCCTCAACTTTTTTAGCACAACTGGATACTTGGCTAGAAGGTAAATAGCCCACATGGATACAAGGGAAGTAGAAGTATATCCACCAACCAATAGAGAGACAATATTGTCTACAACTTCTTTGTCACTCAATTTGTCATCACCATCTTCGTTATGCATCAACCCATCCATTAGATCAACTATTTCCACCTTATTTTCCTTCTTTCTCTTAGCTAACTCCATCAAGAAAATGTCCTCAAGCTTTCTTCTACACTAAAATTTTAAGGAGTATACATGTTTATTATAAAGTCCAATACTACATAATATCAAGGAATTATAACTAGAGCAAACTTGTTGATAATTGAAATGCAAATTTAATTTATGTATACATGCATTTTTAATTCATCTATTTAACCTAAATTAAGTTATGGTACCTCATTTTTAAAATCAGATTTTTGGTTCCTTTGTTGCATAATTTTTGGTATTTCCACACCACCCGTTTTTAAGGGATTTTCGCTGATGTGACATTATCATTAATGATGTGACAAATGATATGACTTATCTACTTTTGATGTAGCATCATGTTTTATGTGTCAGTTAAATGCAACCTCATTAATGATGTTCCCGTCGTAGCAAAACTCTGAAATTTTGGCTGCGGCATGGAAAATTTTAAAAGTTTTGAAACAAAGTGGACCAAAAACCTGACCTAGAAATTAAAGAGTTAAAATTTTAATTTAGAAAAAATAAAAGGATGAAAAGTGATGAAGGTTTTTTTTAGTAGTGAATATTATAGAATCAAGGAATAAATTGAAGCAAAGTTTTCTTTTACTATTAAATGAAGCAAAGTTTTTTTTTGAGAGGATGATGCAAGCTAGTTGATGATTGAAATGAGAATTTAATTAAGAAATGAACCTGAAGAGCATGGTGGCATGCAAAACCAGGAATGTTAATTGGATAGGCTCTCACTCCTGGAACCATGCCTTGATAAAGTTTCTCCAAAGAATTTAGAAAAGGGCCTGAATCCTTGCCCACGAATAATTTTCCAATGTTCCCAAATGACAACTGCATTTAATATTTAATAATTTAGTTTCTCAAGTGCTTAAGGAGAAATTCCACATGAAAATATCATTCCATTGGTTGAGATAAAGTTAAAACTGTATTAATTAACTGAAGTTTTGATGAGATCAGCACACATAGAAATGATATTAAAATGAACATCTACCTTATGAAATGATACCATAAGATCTAGTCTAAGATTGTTCTAGTTAATGACTGAACTAAATACTTATCTACTTTAATTGAAGCCCAGAAGTCACTTGAGTTCAACATGTTTAATAATTACGGTTATATAAAACTGAATAATTTAATGTCTAATCCCCACCCTAGAGTTGGTTCCAAGGAGAAGCCTTTTAAGCCTTGTTCATTTTTAAGAGAAATATTAATCACGGAAGAAACACTCCTCGAGTTTAATCAATACTTTATCTCTTTTAAAATGAGTGTCTTTTCAATGAAAAAAATTGTTTAAAAATGAATGTCATGTTCACTTTTCAACGTAGAATTTTGAAACTATATGATAGGAAAATATGTTTTTGGTTCATATAAATATGTTAATTTTTCGTTTTAGTCCCTCTAAAATTTTTCTTCAACTTTAAGTCCTCAAAAGTTTTTCATCTTCACCTTTGGTCTTTGACTCAAGGCTAAGCATGAGTATATATAGTGGGTAAATTTTGTTTTGGTTATCGATCCTTCACCTGGACAGTCGTCCCTTACGGGACAGGTGTGACCATCAAGGTAGTTCGTAGCATGACTTCCGAACTAGTAGGTCAGGATCTCTTGGTTCGTACCCTAATCTAGTGGGATATAGGGCAAGTCCATCATATGGTGTTGCATGCTTCTGAGGTTCGGGACGAACTAGAACCTAATTGGATTCGGCCTTGGGTCAGCCCAAAGCAACTATGCCCTCTAATTAATGTTGTGTACACTACTTTCAAAGTAATATATTCTACTTTTGTGGAAAACACACCAATTGTTATAGGGGTAGTTTAGTAAAAGAGTTATATCTTTTGACAACTATTTTGCATTTCTTAATATATGTGGAAAAACTTTAAACAACACTCATTTTAAAACAGATGGAATACTACATATTTTCTTTTACACTCATCTATTAACTTTTATATTTACTCCCTTCGTATTTTATTATATGTTAATTTGGAAGAAAAAAAATTGATTTATTATATGTCACTTTACTATATCAATGCATCATTAATGATTTTTTTTCTTCCATTATACCCTTTACCTTTATTACTCGATATCTTTTTCTTTTCTTTTAATATTTTTTTCTCATGTCATTAACAAGGGTTCATTTTATAAAATCACTCATAATTTCTCTTTCTAATACACAATTAACCACATTTTTTTTTTTGAGCAAAACCACATTTTTTAATATGTGTGAAAATGTCAAAACCACATATCATAAAACGGCTTAATAAGGTTTAAAAGGCTTCATCTTGTTTTATTAGCTTAAAAAAAAGTCACTTGGTTCGTATTCGACTCAAAAGTATCAAGTATACTTGGTTGAGCTTGCTTCATCTTCTTTATTAACTTAAAAAATTAAATCACTAGATTTGTTTTAGGCTCAAAAAGTATCAAGTATGTTGGGTTGAGCTTGCTTCACGTTTAATTCTGGAGACTATCACCTTAACAATTTTAGTATAGTGTATTTCAAAGCTTAGATTTAAACTCATGATATTAATCAAGTTGAAGCATATATGTTTTATTTACTTTGCATTTTTCTTTGGTAATATACTTTGCATTTTATTTGTATTAATGAATGAAATTTAGATGGATGTTTCTAATTTAAAAATGAGTTTTTTTAATAGACAAAATGACACATAGCCATTGAAATTACTCACAAATAAGTGAAAGGGTTGAGATTTGAACCTCGGTTACAACATCCGACCCAATAATTTTGACATTTTTATCAATTGAATTAGAACCAATGAACATATAAAAATGAGTGCCACTAATTAAGAAAGAAAACCACATATGTTAGTCAGTTAGTGGTATATCCAAATATATTCTCATAGTTAAATACCTTTTGGGTTTCAACCCGTGCTTTAATTTTACCCATTTGCGCCCAAGATTGAAGAGCACTGACCATGCGAGGTTGGACAAGAGCAGCAATTCGGTTTAGAGCCTCGGGCGCATTGATGGAATTGGTGACAAATCTACGGATCCTTTTATGGGCCTTCCCGTGGACACCTGCCAATGAAGTTCGACCCACAAGTTCGACAGTCGGCCATTCTTGTATGAACTTATCCGCTGAATATAACACAAATTTATTAACAATTGGAGTGTATACTATGATGGATGGTGCCCCGAATAGGTGTGTTCTAAACATGCCTGCTTCATCGCCATATCTGTTTCATTGTTTATCAACAACTACACCTCAACATGATAATAAATATATAATAATATATAAAATCATAAAGGATTCAATTATAAAATATAAATTAAAGTAATATTAAGAAAATAAAAACGGTCTTCCAAAAATAAAAAATGAAAATCGGTCTATCACTATATAGAAAAAAAATGAGCTTAGAGACGCTTTAAGGAGTCAAATTCATAAATAATGTATATTATATTATACAGATTAGAAATATCTTTTTTCAATATTAACAATTAAGTTATTTGTAAAAGAAACTCCTTATCCATTTTTTAAAACTTTTCTTGCCAATATGAATTGTTAAAGAAGCTTTATTTGAAGTTGTGGTAGAGATCGAAAGTGTTGCAACAAGGTGAATTATTTTTGGTTTAAATATGATTTTCGTCCCTGTAATTTGGGCGAGTTTTGGTTTTCGTCCCTGCTAAAAAAAATTGAAAATCGTCCTTGCAAAAAAAAATCTCTTATTTATTAAAGTTAACCCGAAAGCTAATTGTTGCCCTAGATTTAACCTAACCCTAATGCTTAATTTTACTGTATTACCCCTATTTAATTATTAACCCTATTTTTTTGATAGATCAAATCTACCCTATTTTTTGAAGTGTTCTCAACAGATCAACCCCAATCTCCTATTTTTTTGAACAAAACAAATCTACCCTATTTTTTTGAACAAAACAATACCTATTTTTTTAAACAAAACAAATCTCCTAATCTTTTATTTATTAAAGTTAACCCGAAAGCTAATTGTTGCCCTA
>Ga0315914_1006545_pt1 | contig 16471 bp, 11 predicted proteins | sample MpolenodulesMG_FD_203920 | JGI IMG/M metagenome (GOLD analysis project Ga0315914, IMG submission 203920) | Medicago polymorpha root nodule microbial communities from Los Angeles, California, United States - elongated nodules | ecosystem: Host-associated > Plants > Roots > Nodule | place: USA... | reverse complement strand
AACGACCCGGTTGAAACCCATGCGATCCGAAACCGAAAAACCATAACTTTAAACCATCTTATCACCAAAAACTCATTTTAAAGGTAATGCTTAATGTTACGGGAATGTCAAAACAAGAAAGACAAATATTAATCATGTCCCTATAATTTAAACAAGGCACAAGTGTGATTTTCATCTTTCACGTAACTACCTTTTTTTTAATTTAATTAAAGTCGAGCATGTATGCATTCTTGTTTTGTCTTGTGAAAACTGTTTCATAACAATTAGCAGTGTTCTTTTTTAATTATGTAATTTATTTTTTTAATTTTTAAGATTTTTTTTTCTTCATGAAGATGATGAAAAGTTGATGAAGATGATGAAGGTATGATGAAGATGTTGAAGAGTGATTTAATAAAAATCTGGATGAGAGAGAATATGAATAAATAAAGAAAGAAAATTAGAGAGGAGAGAGAATTGGAATTAGAAGAAAAATCATGTGTAAAGAGTGTAACACAAATAACATAGAAACCAAACAAATCTAACGGTTAAGATCTTGAAAGAAACTTGTCCATGGTGGAACATATGGAGCACGTGGTCTATATTAGAATTTGTCCTACATCTGACGTGTCATCACTTAAAATCTGATTGGCTGAATTAAACGACTGCACCGAAGAAATCAATTGTCCGACATCACCATAGAAGCTCCCATTTTACATTGAATCAAGGACCATAACATTTAGTTCTTCTCACCTAGTGTTGTGCCTTAAATATGGGGTTATCTTCGACTCGACTTGATTCATTCATAATGCACATGATTTACGTAAAGAAATTCAAACCAAGTTCAAACTAAGTATCCCATCTGGATTGAATCATGAGGGTGAAATCAAGAGGCAATAGAGAAGGAAATTTTACCAAAGGTGGTTAAATAAATGCTAGTGCTTGAATTTCTTTAACAAAGGTGGTTACACGAGTTTTATAAAATACGCTTAACAGTTTTTTTTTTTCAATTGGCAAAATTAATTATAAAAATTATATTGTATTTGTTTATGTTTTAACCATAATATATTATTTTTAAATAATTAAATGATATATATATATATATATATATATATATATATGAAAATTATTAAGTTTCTTAAAAAAATGAAAATAATTATGTGATGTAAGGCCTAGAAATATTTTATGAAAAAATTGTAAAAGATAAAAGAATTAAATGATTTATTATTTGAAATAATTAATGATATGTATTTTCATCTAAATAATTTTTATTTGGTCGACAAATGTTACTTGAGTTGGTAAGGACTTAAAACTCATATATCATTAAAACGTAGGCTTAACTCTTATTGTTCATGTTAAGACCTCTTTAGGAAATAATCAATAAGAACCTTTGTAAGCGAATTTTAAGGCGCATACCCTTACTTTGACAGGCATCAAGAACTAAATGATATGTATTTCTCTACATGATATACATATGGTTGCATGCAGAGAAAATGAATTCGGCGTGAAGAAGAGAAGTGATGTGTTTGTAATGGTAGTGATGGAGTGGTCATGCTAATTAATTGTAGTACAACAATTGTACTCTATATACCATTCCATACAAGTCCTGCCTGCTGCCTGGCGGTTATTGGTATAATATTGACAAAAGAAAATGAGTATCCTCCCTACAAGAAGATTGTGGGAGACAAGGCAAATAGTGCGTACGATACGTATATGTGTGTGGTAGCTAGTTGTCATCATTAAAATGGAAACAAAGTTGGCGACTCCACATAGACAATTTGACCCCATACTCAAAATGGGAGATTACTCCCACAATTTATTGCAAAAAAGAAGGTAAGATGGCTGAAAGGGTTTTAGAAAATATATTTTGTCATGTTAATGTTTGAGTTTTTTCAAATTAAACACGCCATAAGTTCACAATTTTCTAAATTAAGAACTTCGAATCAAAAAAAATTAAGTCATACACAAAGCTTAGCCCATATTTAAGGCCGCCTTATTATTTTTTTTTTAGTGAAAGTTATTAAGGTTAAGTCTTTTTTTTGAAGAAGATAAAATTGAATTTATTAAAATGACAATGAATCCTAACCAGCACAAGGAATGTTAGAATATGATTCGTAAAGTAGCAAAATATAAAGGAAACAATCACCACACAAAAACACCAGACCACCTATGTTTTTCTAACAGCCACAAACTCAGCACCCGCAAGGAACAACACTGTCGTAGCTACAATACCAAAACCACCACCACCATCACCTCCTCTTACCACCAAACCCGAGATTTGCCTCATCACCATCTCCACCATCACTTCCACCCCAATTCAAATCTGCCACCACAAAAACCACCATGAGCCACCCCCATCACACCACAACCACCATGAGATCTACCACGAAAACCAGCACAAACATCCATAAAAACCATCCAAATCTACCATCACGAACCACCATGAGAACCGCCACGAAAATCAACGCCAACGATACGAAAACCACCTAAATCTGCCCTAAACCCTAAACCGTCTTAATTTTATTATTCTCAGTTTCATTCCGACATTAAATTAAAATTGACAAAAGATTGATATTTTTATTACCATGTCCATTTACTTAATGGATGCAAGTCAATTACCACTTAAATCAATTTATTGTTGGTATTAAAGTTGATTGCTTGTCGTGACATTATTTTATTTTAGAGATACACTTGCTTGATAAATAATATTAGTATAAACTTTTTTTTGATTAATTTTAGTATGAATTTTTTGACAATCGTTATACTTACTTGAAAATTCCTTTAGATATTATTCCATTTTATTTTAAAATGATAATAAATTAATCTATATTTAAGGATACAATGCCTATACGGAAAGAGATCATAAGGAGCAAAGTCTTGAATTAAAAAGAACACTGATCTTTGTTATAAGCTGCCCACACCACATATTTCTTACTTTATTTTCAACCACTCTTCTTATCTCCCTCTTTTCACCACCAACACCAAACCAATAGCAGGAATTATTTCACTTTTGCGGATTTATCTCATCAATATCCTGGTTAAGATAATTCTGATTCGTCAAAACTGTGATGCATGCAACAACGTGAATAGCTTTGTCAAGATTTTGTCTTGTCTGAGGCCTGTGAAGCACACTCAAATAACTTGTGCATTGAAAAAGTAACATTGTAAATATGCACAAATTTATGTAGTATGTAATATGTATACTGAATGGCACCTAAATTCTCATATTAGTTTCATTGTTGGTCCTGCGTTGAAGTTAAGTATGTCTTTTTTTTAATCAAATCAAATCAAAGTAGCATTAAAGGGAGTACAAGAGGTATTTCCAACCTAACATTAGATAAGAAATTAACCAATACTTTGGATCAAGCTTAATGGGTTGACCCGCCAACTTTAAAACACAATAACAAGAGATTTTTGCCAACTAAGCGTGTGTTTGGTTGTGCGGTGGAAATAATTAATTTTGGTTGAATTGATTTTGGTTAAAAGTGAGTTGAATGTAAAGTGATTTATGTTTGGTTACCTAAAAAAAAAGCGATTTGTATGAAAAATGTTGTTTGGATGTTTTGAGTTAGAATTGCTTTTAAATGTGTAAAAGACCAAAATGTGTTTTAACATGTGAGTGTGAGTGTGTGTGTATCAAATTTTACATTTATTTAGTTTTTTCATCCTTAATTTATTTTTGATTAATTGATAATAAAATTACTAGATTATTATAATTGTTAATCACACAATATTCAAATAAAAATACATGTTGGGAATAAATATTAAACATGAAGTGCTCAATTAAAATTCCAAATAGAGAATATAATATAAAGTGCAATACAAATTTGAAACATTACTACAATACTAATGATGAGTATGGTATAGTTCATAATCAAGGGTAAAAGAGAGAAATTAAGAAAAAACAAAACTTAGAATTGAGAATCGATTCCTAGAAGTTAGGAATAGCAGCTTTTGTGAAAATAGCTTCAGCATGGTCAAAAGCACGGTAACCAAACATCACAAAATTGCTTTTGAGAATATGAACGTGTTTTTTCACCTTTTTACCGGGTAACCAAACACCCACTAAGAGATCAACGACGATCAGAAAGAAAAAAAAATTAGAAAAACCGAACCCAACATCAATAATCATCCAATTCAGCTTTAGGTTTCCATAGTGGTCGTCTTTTTGTACTATCGTCCCACTCTTTGATATTGTACGATATATGATTTATGGATGCGGAGTTTTCTTTGCTTAGTTCTCTTATCAATTATATTGGAGCCACACTCAATTTTTTACACCAATCCACAAACCTTGTCTGCTACCTTCAAACCACTCTACTCTCAAAATGGTTTATTACATTTGTTGTTATACTTTATAGTAAAAAAAAAGATCAACGGATTAATCTTCTATTCAAAATAAGTGATATAATTTATAGTGAAAAAATAGACTCAGAGATTAACCTTCTATTCAAAACAAGTGACCTTATGCCTAATTAATTTTTTCATTTTGGCTTTTCACTTTTCAATTTGGCATCCTACCATCCAATTCAAACTAATACGTCATTTTTTATTATTTGAAGGTTTAGAATAAATTATTGGGTTAAACATTTTTTTAGTCCATCAAAATATATCAACTTTCATTTTGGTAACCTCTTTAAAAACATTCAATCAAATTTTGATCCATCTAATTTATTTTTGTTTTCAATTTTAATTCTTGCATTTTTACGAGAGTTCTTGTTACATATTTAAAGTGACATGAATAATATTTTACTTTAAATATGAGCGTAAAATATTATTAATAATAGATGTGACGACACTAATACATAATTTGAATTACTTAGCACATATAGTTATCACTTGAAACTACGATGCCAAATTTTGACTAAAATACAAATCTTGAATCAAATGAATTTGTTAGCCAAAAAATTAACCCATGAGTAATATGACTCTTTATCAGTTCAAATTCTTCGATCTTCTTCCCTATTATAATTTTTGTTGTTACACTTGAAAATTTGAGGCAAAACCATCCCAAATTAGTATAAAGAAGACAATTTTTAATAAGATATGAAATAAACCCAAATAGATGTGGAATTCACCTAAATGGTAGAAATGGAGAGGATGACAATTGAACCATTGATCATAACATCTGTTTATTCCACATGAAAGGGAAATTGCAAAAACAATACAATACTAGCAGTAATTAATACTCTAAACAAACTTGGAAATGCTACTAAACTGATTAAAAGGAGAAGGAAAACAGAGTAACACTCTGTTATCTTATCTCAACAGTACTGAAAACACAAAGCATTAAAACGTAAATTTAACTAGCTTAATTTTTCATTAACTACTACTATTAACCAAACTAGGCTGCAGCTGCAGTAGACATGAGAAAGCACGCAGTGAAGACGAAGCAGAAGCCAAAGAGAAATGTAACTGCCCAAAGCATCATGATATAGCGGAACACGATGTTACTCTGATTCATGACGAGAAGAGTGAAAGAGGCGGTGGTACTTGACAAGAAACACATGAGTGAATAGCTGAGGGAAAAGATAATGGTCTTCTTGATTTCGGTAGATGTAGCTTTTGGGAGATAGTGGAATACGTGAACCAGTAGTGTTACCGCCGCAATCATCGGGATGTTTGACCACATCAGCTTTTCAACATTGACGGCCATAGTTAGGACGATTGTTGAAGAAGCGGACCTGAAATTAAGCATAAGGATGAAAATATCAGATCAAGAAAAAACTTAAAACCAAGAAACGAATGAGAAATTATTTGAGGCAAAACAAGAAACCAAGAAAACTTCTATTTATTTGTACAAAAAACAAAAATAAGAACAAACGAAAAATTATAGGCAAAACACTAACCCGTTCGTCATTGGAGCAGCGGTGACCGGTGCCGGAGTAGAGGTGATCGGAGTAAGCTTCTGTTCAACTTCAATAACCGGAGCTTCAGTTGAAACTGAGCCAGAAACTGGTGCTACGACAGATGGAAGAGCATCGGGAACTTCAACAGAAGGAGCAGCGGTGACCGTCTCCGTCACCGGAGTCAGAAGTTTCTGTTCAGCTTCGGTAGTCATTGCTTCAGTAACCGGAGAAGGAAGTGTTGGAACAACCGATATTGGGAATGATGGAGCAGTAGTGACCGGAGGAGATGCATTCGCGGGGGAAAAAGACGGAAGAGTTGGTGCTGCAACGGTGAGAGAAGTTTGTTGCGGTGGAGACATGGTGATGATGAAAACGGTTAGAGGAGAGAGAAGAGAAATGGAAAATTCTAGAAGCAAATGAATTCAATTGTGTGTAGAATGGAAAAATTGAGAGTTTAAGTAGCGCTTTATGGACACGTGCTGAATGGTCATTGGATATTCTCACATAGCGTCAAATTGCAATTCTATTGCTAGTACCACTTCGATTTATTTGTACAAAATAATTTACAGAGGTGCTATTTATCGTGAAACAAATCATCCTGAAGGATTCCCGACGTTTGTGCACCGTTGGATTTGTTTTGTTTACAGGAATACGTGGGGTTATTGAAAAACAAAGGTGGTGCCCACATGGTCCCACATGGTTACCTTACACTATCGGGATAATACCGTGATAATAGTTTTCGTGAAATGTAGCATTTTTCAATAATTTAAAATCAATGAAAAATTGATAATAGTACAATTTTTTTTAAGTGATTTTATATTAGTACATATTGGTAAAAAAAGTTATGGAAAATTATTTTTGTCCATTATCCACTCTATATTAAGAAAAAGGTAGAAATAGTGAAAGTGATGTGTTATGTAAATGATGTGATAAGATAAAGGAAGTGGGGAAAGAATTAGATGTAGAAAAATTAAGGGTGAATAAATATAAGGGTTGAAAAATGATATTGTACATGATTTATTCAATTCGATAGTTTTGATTTTTATAAAATTCAATATGATAACTAATGTTAAAGAAAAAAAAAATCGATCTGACGTTTTTTAAATAAGAATAAAAAGATAAAGGTTACCATTTAAAACACTAGAATGAAATTTTTGTGTTTGCACCATTTAAAAATATAAAAATAACCTATGCATAAATCATAGTTCGATTGACAAATATATCAAAATTGTTAGAATGTATGCTAGGGTTTCAACTCATACTCGTCCATTTCCGTGTGAGTTCTCAAACGATTTTTGTTATTTCATCTATCTAAAAAAATATTATTCTAAGACAAATAAAGAAAAGTATATATGAAAATAGGGAACTTCTACGGTACACCAGTAAATTGAGGTGTACCGGTATTCTTGCTTCCTAAATCTATAAATTAGCGATTAATTTTGTGAAATAAATAGTTATTTGTCGGTATTTATATTTTAGAAAATATCATTTCATAAGAAAAACACATCATTCATTGTTTATTATAATCATAGTAAATTTTTTACATATTATCGTATAAAATAATCAAAGTTCTCTATTATGAGCGATAAAAATTCAATTTTATTTCGTTGACACTTTTGGTGAATAAGATTTAATCATTATAATTATAAATGATAAAAAAATATTTTTCTTCAAAAAAAAACAACTCATATAGCTATAAATTGAAGGATTTGGTGTACTGGTACACTCAAATATGTTGGATGTACCGTAGAATTTGCCATGAAAATAATAGACTGAAAGTTTTTATTTTACTCGACTTTGCTTTACTCTTTTTTAGTTTTCGTTGGTTCTTTTGATCAGAGGTAATTTTATTTAAGATAGGTGAAACATTAAATATTGATATTTCTACCATCTAAAAATTGAGTGTGGTGTTTAGAGAGTCTAACTACTTTCGTTAGACTCATTGTTCAACTCTATTTTACTCCATTTCATTTCGTTATACTCTCCTCATTTTAAAATACATCAAAATATATCAAATTTAAAGTCTTGAATTAGCTAATGGTTGTGAAGTTTCCAAATATATCAAATTTAGATTTTCAATAATGGATATTCGCAATACGTTAATAACCAAATGATCTTTTATCAAAAATAATATTTTGATCTGCTACGCAAATAAAGATAAGACTGAGTATCTTTTAAAAACATTTAGCTAAAAAAAAATGCATATCCATAAAAATAAAAATAAAATCATTTAACAACTCTCATTAACAATCATACATTTATTGGGTGATTCCCACACTTTAAATATGCATTCAATGTAAAGTGGGTAAACCTATATGAATTTCATCCGATAAAAAGCAACTGTGAAGGAATGTTGGAAAAAAAAAATGTTGCTACCACCACTCAATTTTTAAACACCAAGAGAAAAATTTAGCGAAAGCATACTTCTGTATGTCTCGTTCATGTGCGTCTAAACCAAAAGAGGGATGCTATTTGTTCCGAAAAAATCAATCACAACTTATCATGAAGAAAGTAGTGGCATTAGATCTTGTATTATTTAGAATTAATGTATTGATGGAAATGAAAAGTCCTTTTAATGATACACTTTTAACTATTGAGATGTTCTCGGGATAAAAGTTGTCGCTATAACTAAAATATCCAAACCAAAAACTATAAAACCCATGATCTATTGACCGATTGACTAATGCGAGTCTAAACCAAAAACTATACAAACAACACAATGATCGATGGAATTATGTGTTAAATATTTTTTCTTTCACCCGATAGCACTGACTTAATTTTATGCAAAATTGTTAACATTTTGTGCCTCCATTCGACACATCGTAACTACTACACATGAGCACATCACTTGTCCACATTAGTGTTGTATAGTTGAGATGATAAGATTAATTAATACTCTGAAAAATGGTAATTCAAAAGAAAATCTGGACAAAGACTCTAAAAAAAAATAATATGCTCGTTTGATAGTTAAAATCACACTATCAAAATTAAGCCCTGCTACTACTTGTTCATATCTTGAAATATAACTAGGATCGATTCACATGCTTCTTTGAATTGATTTTTGCAGTAAAATTTCATGATATTGGATGTATATTTTTATGTAAGTAATGACTAATTCATTTTTCGCTTCACATACAAGTGCATGATTATAACATTTGCTGCATGCGTTGTACATTTTTTATTGTATTATTGATCTAGTCTCATCCACCCTACAATAATTCATTTCTGCTTGATTTCTACATAATACATATAATTTATTTTTGCACAAGTACATATTTCTCTACCTATTACATTCGATTACGTACACATTATGTTTGATTTCTAAATTAGCTTACAAGTTGTTTTTTTAAACTCTCAATGTTTGTAATTTGTTATGTTGTTATTTTATCTTTTCTTATTAAAGATTAAAGTCTTATGTTATTTATTCAAAAAGAAATTGTTATTATTATTTATAAGTTAGATATTAACTAATAACCAGTATTGAAAACTAGCAATGATTTTTATGGAAGGATCACCGAAGTAAAAATAACATAATATTGAAAATTCCACCAACATTCTTGGTGGAATTTATTTAGGGTAAATTGCATTGACCTACCTCGAGTTTTGTCAAAATGTCACTCACGCCTCCTCTATTTTGTAAAGGGACACTAACCTCCCTTATTTTGTTTTGAAAGCTACACATACCTCCCTTGAAGTTTAACGGTGTTAAATCTATGTGAAAACAAAAATAAAATAGTAATCGTGAGACTCTTATGTCTTATCCTAATTTTACTCGGCAGCGACTCTTCTCCTGCCTTTGCAGCTCTGGTGCTCCAAGGTTCCTTATGACATAACTCCCATAGTGGCAAGCATGTGAGATCTCACGATCGCATAGTTGTTAGGTCCATGGCATAAAATAGCAATAGGAGTAGCCTGCGATTATTCTTTGAAGAACAGCCAAACCATGCTTGCTAATTGCTATAATGGGCCATTAATATAGGAGCTTCTTTCGATTAATCACTCAATTCGATAAATCAATTCAATTTGGTTGATTTTATTTCTCTTAGAATATAACAGACCAATAATTCTTAAATCAATAGAAGTTATTCAATCAACAACACACATATTGTTTTTTGAGGTTAAACATGTGTTTGGAATTTGAATAAATTTCTTCAATGCCCCAAATAATAATTAGGATAATATCTACATGTTTCAAACATTTATGATTTATGGCTTTTAGTAAAACAAGAAGTGATCGAGAGAAACCCACCAAAAGCCAAAGATACTAGTTGCCGACTGAACTTGGCAGAGCAGACTCACGCAATTCCTTGTTTTTATCACATGGGTCTAACAGTGTTAATCTTAAATGGATGTAAAAGGAAATAAGGGAGGTCAGTGTCACGTTGCAAAATAAAGGGGTGTTAGTGAAATTTTGGCAAAACTCAAGGGAGGTCAGTGCAATTTGTCCTTTTTTTTCAATTGTCAAGCTGAAAGATTAATTAACCATTTGTCCTCCAACTCCTTACTTGTGATGTGACCACTTTTTTTTCCTTCTCGGAATCACGACTTTTGGGCGTTATATCTTAATTGTTGAATCATAGTATGAGTGAAAATGATGGGTACTGCTAGGGACCACTATTCAAGATCTTCTATTTCTCATTAACAATTAAGATTAGAGCAGAATCCTAACTTGAATAAATGGGAAGAAGTATGTACCTTCGTCAATATTTACTGGACAAATTCAATAAGTCAATAATGTGAAGTGTTAGCTTTGTATATGATGCAACTATATATGCAGAGAAATTCTATCTTGATACAAACCCAAATCAAAATTATTTAGATACACACTCACAAATGAAAAAAATTTAAAAGAGACTAGATTTAAATGATGTGAATAAATAATTTTTCTTTTAATTTTGTACATTTGTGTGTGTCCAAATAAATTTAATTTAGGTTTGTGCCCATATAAAAATTGCTCATATATGCATGGGTGTCAAAATTGAATCAATCATCCGGCGAACCTTAATGTTCATATCATAACAATTAAATTGATTTGGTTTTGTTTTTCATGTTAACCATACTAACGAAACTCAATCTCTATTGGGTTTGATATCGGTTTTACAAAATTTAAAATTAATCATCTGAACGAAACCATTATGTTTTATCATTGTTTCTATTATTTTACACTATATTAATTTTTGTACACTATTTGTTTTGGTATATCATCCGCGCACAACTCGAGAGACTAATTCTCTCGAGGTAATTGATATACATTTGAAAAGTAGACTTCTCCTATCATACATTTAAGGGGTTGATCTCTTCCAGCAAATGTTTTTTCATAATCATACGTACCGACCAATAATCGAATCTTGGACAAAATGTTTTTGCATTTGTTTATTTTTTTTAACAATTATATATTATCATTGTAAAAAAACAATTATATGTTATCTTTAAATAATTAAAAAATATGTATAATGTTATGAAAATAATTAATTGATGTAAGGCCTATAAGTATCTTATAAAAATAGTAAAAGAAAAAAGAACTAAATAATGTATATATATTTTTTGGCATAATTAAATGATAGTTAATTTGATTTGTGTGCCTAAATGATTTTAATTTGGCAATATTAACATATAAGTACTAAAGGATGTAGATAGTACGGTTGCAGGGAGAGAAAATGAATTTGGCCCTGGAGGAGAGAATTGTTGTGTTGATAGTAATAATACAAATTCGTTGAGGTACGATAGTACTATACCATAGTGCCTGCGCAGCTAGCTAACCGCCAGTACAAATACATAAATACTTATTCACAGAAGAATATCATAATGGTAACAAATTGGAGACACTCCATCCAATATGTGAAAATAGTACTATAGTGTGTCATGTGTAGTGGTTAGTTGGCAGCATCACCAAAATGGCAACAAATTTGGAGACACTCAAATAAGATATTTTGACTCATATTCAAAACAGAAGATCTTTCTATGATTTTTTTTTTTTTAAGTAAAGTTAAATAAAATGGATGAAGGGTTTTTCTGAAAATACATTTTGTCCTTGTTTGAGTTTTTTCAAATTAAAATATCATTGGTTTCATAATTTTCTAAATTTGATGACATAAAATTGCTTGATTTATTTTTTTACGAAAAAATGATAAGGTTAAGTCTCAATTTTTTCATTCTCACATAACATTTTAATACAAGATATTATATTAAATATAAGACTTAACTTGAGTATTCTCTAAAAAAAAAAACTTACTTGAGTATTAAAGGGGGATCCAATATAGGGTACATTTTAAAATTGAGTGATGAGTAGTATAAATCCTTTTTGCACAATGAAAATCAAACTCTTAACATCATAATGTAAGCATCAATCCATATATTAAGAGAAATTTTATTTTATTTTTGACAACTCTATTAAGAGAAATTTAATCTTGTCTTTTTCTAACATATATTTTGAACTTTTATGTATGCCACACTCACACGTATCATATATGTTGTTAAAAAAATGTATCATATACTCCTCCTTCAACAAATGTGACCACGCTAATAAGTTTTTTGATTTAGTTGACACTACCACCATATATAATTTATTTATTTTTCAAAAAAATACTACCACATATAGTTGTCACTTGAAAGTTGAAACTACTACCCCAAATTACACAAATCTTGAATCAAATAACCTTGTTAGTGAAAATGCTTAACCTATGAGTAGCAACTCTATCAATCCAACCTATTTGTTCTTCTTCTAATTAAAAATTTACTTTATCACATCTATTTTTTTTTTTTATTACAACAATTCCATTTTACATTTGAAAAAGAAGCGCAGGTTTGAAGTAAAAACATCTGAAATTAGTAGATAGAATTTCTAATAAGATAATAATTCATAAGGACAAATTAATGCAATTATAATTGATAAGAACATAATACCACCAACCAAACTAGGCTGGGATTTTTAATTACAACATAAAGATAGATCCATGGATTAATGCAAAAGCTACAAAGTACTTAAAAGAAGTCTATAGCAGTCTGTAATCACATCCTACATAAGGCTGCAATTGCCATGGAGGTGAGATAGTAGAATGCAGCGACGAAGGAGCACAGGCCAACAAGAAATGTTAGATTCCAACATAGCATGATGAAGTGGAAGAACCAGCAAGGGATGTTAACATCAAGGGTCTTAAAACAGAGGCCTGTTAATCTGATGGACCAGAAACACATCATTGAAGAGGATGTGTAAAAGATGATGTTGTCTACGGTTTTGGAAGCCTTGAGGAAGAGGATTGAGAGCAGTAAAATTAGTAGTAGTGGAACCTGCCACATATACGAGGTTAACTTCATCATGCTCTCTATCTTGATGCCCATTCTTGGACTTAACCTAAAATAAAGCAAAACGTTACTAAATTCAGATTCAAAAACATAAACGTTAATTTGAAAGAAAACTTAGAAGCAAATGTAGAAAACTGAGAAACTGATAGTTACCCTTCCCGCACTGCAACAGGTGGAGGATCAGTGACCGGAGCTGCGACAGACGAAAGAACAACCGGTACATCAACAGATGGAGTAGCAGTGACCGGAGCTGGAGTAGTGGTGATCGGAGTAAGCTTTTGTTCAACTTCGATAACAATATCTTCCATGGAACCTGAGCCAGGAACCGGAACTAGAGAAGATGGAGCAGACGGAGCACCGGTGACCTTCTCCGTCATCGGAGTAGGAAGATTTTGTTCAGCTTCGGTAGTAATCGCTTCCGTCGCCGGAGATGGAAGAGTTGGAACAACCGGCACTGTGACAGATGGAGTGACTGTGACCGAAGATGCATGCGCAGTGGAAGAAGATGGAACGGTTTTTTCTGCAGCGGTGACAGAAGGTGGTTGTTGCGGTGGAGACATGGTGGTGATAAAAACGGTTACACAGAGAGAGAGAGAGAGAGATAATAGAAAAGGAAGATTCTAGAAGTAATTGAATGGATACAAAGAAAGAAAATGGGAGAATGAGTGTGACTGTTTAAGTAGCGCTTTTGCATACACGCCTACCATTTTAATTGGTTGTATTTTCCCTCAGACAAATTTCAATTCTTTTAACAAATTTCAATTCTTTTACTAGTACCATTTTCATTTATTTGTACAAGAATAAATTTAAGGGGTAATATTTGGTAGACACCCTTTTTCACTCTAGGGCTACTTTAGGGAAACCGCGTCGGAGCTTATCTCCGGCAGAGATATTCACCGGGGGTCAGGGGTCCAGCCACAGTGGCAGAAAAGGGGGGAATAGGGGAGATTGGTCTGTGGTCAGGTCACGAAAGAGGAAAGCGACGCAACCGGAAACAGAAAGACGGGACAAGTCAACGATATCGGAACGGCGCGGAGGTACGGTTCAAGATAGGGTTAGGTATCGGCGAGCAACTGAAGACTATGACAGTCACTCAAGGCATCAATCACGATCACGTCAAGGGGTTCCTATTTCAGAAGTTAGGGTTTCCAAGGTTCTGGGAGCAGAACAACAGCAAATGAACAAGAACGATATTGGGGGTAAGCACGATGGTGTTGAGGTCGCAATAGGAGATGAAACAGGCATCAAAGTCTCTTTTTACTTCACAAACTTTCCTGAATTCATGTCGATGTTTCGCTTGTGTCAATTCTTTGAAGTTTGCGGAATACTATCTGATGTTTACATTGCACGGAAGCGGAATTTTCGAGGTCAGGCATATGGCTTTTTGCGCTTTATGAATGTGAAAAATCGAGATAAGTTGGCTTTAGCGTTAAATAATGTTTGGATTGCCCAATGCCGAATTTGGGCTCGTGAAGCACGTTTCGACAGGTTTGCTTCTGATTCTTCTATTGTTTTTGGTGACGGGAGGATAGTGGCGGAGGAGGGAAATGTGGTGGTGAGAGTACGGGGTGACGGAGTTAAAAACTTGAGGGTGGGGAAAACGGTGGAAGGAGGACGTGATGAGGGAGGAAAGAAAGGGAATGTCGGGAGGGTGGAGTTGAGGGTGAGGGATTGTGATGGGAAGCAGGAGACTGTGAGGAAGGATGAGAAAGGAACTACACTAGCTGGGGAGAAGGTTCAGGGTTTGTGGTAAAAGATGTGTTGGTGGCAGGAGAGGATGTTGGTTTACGAAAGAAGGAGGAAGCTCAGGTGAAGCCAGATGCGCGCAATAATATTCAGAATAATAATGTCCGCTTCATTCCACGTTACATTTCCATGTCTGAAGATTGTAAATGGGCTACATAAGGAATGGTTGCTACAGTGTGTACGGGAGATTCAACATTGGCTTTACAAAAACGGGTAGAGGATGCAGGATTCAACAGTGTGGTTGTTACTCCTATGGGTTGTGATAGGGTGTTTTTACATTGCACCAATTGGAAAGACATTTGACATGTTTTCAATGACGCAATCCACTTTTTTGGTATGCTTTTCAACAATATTCATATGTGGTCGGCGTCGGATGTTCGATATGAGCGGGGGCATGGTTAAGAGTTTACGGAGTTGCCGTTCATGCTTGGAACGACGTTTTGTTCAAGTTGTTTGTTATGGGGGCTGGTAGGTTTGTCCGAGCGGATGAATGTACGGTGGATAGAGCTCGGTTGGATTTTGCACGTGTTCTTATTTCTATGTCTCAGTTAGAAATTTTGAATACATCTTCAGACTTCATTGTAGACGGCAACCTTTATAGTATCAAGATGGTGGAGGAATGGGGGTGCAATTTGGGGGAAGATGCTTTCTTGACGGAAGTGGAAACCAAATCTAGACCGGAAACGTTACCGCATTTAAATAATATCAACGGTGTGGAGGAGGTGCAAGGGGAGTAGGAGTTGGATGATTTAGTGGATGATTTACAGAAAGAGTGGAGTGTTCATGAAAGGAAGAAGGAGGGGTATCGAAATGTTGTGCAAGACCAAGAGGTTTTAATGGGTAGCAAGGGGTTGGAAACAGTTTCATGCAAAAAACAGAAAATTCCAACAATCACATGTTTTGGAACCAGTCAACTGTAAAGATGGTAAGGATTGTACAGAAAATTCCAGCTCGTATGCCATCTGGCGATAGAAGAGAAATATTGAAAATATTAAAGAAGCACAACAAGAAACGAAAGGTGCGCAAGTCCTTGAAATCTTCAAAGTCAGGTGATCACTCTAATTCGGATTCATCCATGAACTCTAATTCTTATGTTAACAAGGATTGGGAAAATTGGGTAGTGATGCATGGTAATAAGGAAGTGGTTAAGGCGGACGTTAAGGAGTTGGGTAAGGTGATTGGGGTGAGTTATAAAGGTGATCCTAATAATAGTTTCAATTTGTTGAGTAAGGAGGGAAGACGAGGGTGGGGAGCTGTGGGAGGAGCTGAAGTGGAAGGAGGGTTCGTTGAAGGGGTTAGGGGAGAGTGTCATACCCCAATTTTTGACCCAAGTTGTCACTGACACGCGTCGTTGGCCCCTACATTCGTACGCAGTTTGATCTGACGATCTCAGACGTTTTCGACGAAATTTCGGCAGGGAGGTATTTTAAAATACCTCATGTTTGATTCCGAGTCGGGCCCTCATCTCTCTTTTTTTTATTATTATTTTAAAATGTTAAAATTTAATTTCCATCTTTTATGTAATGTAATATTAATTTACTTAAGTTGTTAATTAACTCTAACTTATTTTAATTTGTTTTTCTTTTTACTCGTTTCTT
>Ga0315914_1006544_pt1 | contig 16474 bp, 6 predicted proteins | sample MpolenodulesMG_FD_203920 | JGI IMG/M metagenome (GOLD analysis project Ga0315914, IMG submission 203920) | Medicago polymorpha root nodule microbial communities from Los Angeles, California, United States - elongated nodules | ecosystem: Host-associated > Plants > Roots > Nodule | place: USA... | reverse complement strand
TACATAGTTAAATATGGTCAAACGGAGGCACAACATGGTCAAAAAGATGGGTTGATAGTAATTTAATGGATTGATTTGTAAAAAGAAAAAGTAATTTAATGGATTGAGGTTTCTGTTCATATCTTGCATGCTAAGAGAGAAAGAAGATTGTGAAAAATAAATTTGAGATTAAGAGATATGACACTGGTATAAAAAATTAGAATTGTGTATTATGTCCATGAGGTTATAAGAAATATAGTGAGCTTCTGGTAGTTTTATCGGTTGGTTGAATGAGTTTGAGATATTTGGGTAATTAATTTACCAAAAAACTAGACTCAATTAAAAAAACGCCACAACATTTAAAAATGTCTAATAAACACGTATTTTATCAACTAAGCATAACACATTAGCGTTTTCTATTGTGAAATCCCAATAAAGACCAAAAGTGAAGGAAGTTGAAATAATAGAGATTGATTATAAAATATTGCATGAAAACAAAAGACATAAAAAAAAACTTAAATTTAATATAAAAATTAAACAAACACTGTTGAAAAAACTAACAAAATGTTCAGAGTTTCGAGGGAGCCTACAATGGATTAGATCATCAGAAAACACACAAGTGCTACATCACAATATTATCTTCCTCAAGTTTGACGGAATTCTAGCCCGTGCTTGACACGGGTGTCCATGCTAGTTACAAACAACAAATTACTCCATAATTCTTATTTAAAGTTGCCTAGCGAATTTAGCCAAAAATATATTCTTTTTCATTTCAGCAATAAAATGTGCAACCTACCATCTCTCTAAAAACATTAACATTTTTTTAGACATGACGTAACTAAAAATTTCAATCTCTTAAACAAGATAAAGTGTGTATGAAAAGTTGACTAAAATTAATAGACTGTTACAATTTTCGGCGAGCTTTAACAATTTGTATCTGCTTCTACTTTCCTCTCCTTCCTTGATATTTAGACTTCTATAGGCTAAGTTATATTTGTTTACATAACTTCATCAGCATATTGCAACATCTTTGTTGCTTGGATTGCTGCTTTGTCCTTTACGTGTTTCGGGGCACTAAAGTTACTACGATCCGAGATCAAGTCACACATTTTCATTAGGGTGGCCAAAATGAAATAGACAACACATTTTTGTTTTGTTTTTTTGTATTCATTCGTTTTGGAAGGAATTGCATAAATTTGAAGTAAAGTTGACATGGAGTCCATATCCTCCCTAACTTTTTCTTGTTGAACAAGGCACATATTTCCTCTATTACTCGATCAATTCCCGCCTTGTTCTATTTCACCCCTTTTGCTCATATGATTGTTCCATATTAACCAATCCTTCCCTTTTCTCTGCAACCATCATCACTTGTTCATTCTCAATTGTTTTGGCCTCTTCAATATGTGACCATTCTTGAGGAAGTTATACTTTGTGTTGCGTCTCTATTTCTTCCTCTCCTTCAAACATTATATCTCAATTTTCTCTACGCATTCTTCAACAAAATATCTGAATTTCCCATCTTTTGTAGGAATCTTTTCTTGTTCTCCATGAGTGATTGATTGCTGGTTTGATATCCATGATTATTGGTGCAAAAGCTAGTTGTTCCTTCATCATCTCCAACTAACATGACAAATTCTTCAATCTTTGTTCAATATTCTGCATGTTTATCATGGACATTTGCATGAACGTGTTCAAATCATCTTCAATTTCTGACAATCGTGCATATATGGAAGGATGTTGTTGATATTGTTGAATGAATACTCATATAAAGTGTAGAAGTTATAACCACGATCAGCCATGGTTTCGTTTATGATGGAGAATCTGAAATGGATGTAACTAATAGATTTTTTTTCTTTGTCTAGCAAAGAGGGGTTAGTGCGAACAAAAACTATAAAATAAAAAGAAAACAAAACAAAAAATATTCACAAACTCTGATTAATTCTCTAAGCACAATAGTTATGCTTAGCATATTGATCATAAAAAGAAACCAATATATATATATATATATATATATATATATATATATATATATATATATATGATGATGATGATGACAGGTTTTTTACATTATTCTTAGCATGTTTTTCAGTCTTTTTCAGTAGGTTTTACAAACAAAACAGAGTATTAGAGTATTGCCTATGATTTTGGGACATTTGTAATGTTTTCTATATTTGAGTCTGTAATCAGAGTTTTCCCAAAACATAGCAATTCTAGGGTGTTCTTGATATAATTCACGAAGAAATCATGCAAATTGGCAAAGCAAGACATCCGAAGATTTATGTGGTCCTTGGGAAGACGAAGATTGAAGATTCAAGAGGCCTTAGAAGACGTTACAAAGGGAAGAATTCTATTCTCAAATTCCAAGACATCTTACATTGAAGAAAACACCAAAACGGGCGAAGAAAACAGGCATTTCAACACTGAATTTACACTGAAGCGCCTGTGCGCTTTTAAAAAGCACCTAGGCGCAGTAAGACGGTTTAAAAAGCGCTAGGCGGATGGAAAAAGCACCTGGAGCATGGCTACTTAAGCCTAATGCGCATGGAAAAAGAGCCCCGCGCTTTTTGACTTGCGAAAAAAGTCACTTTTGGTGATTTTTTCACCCCTAGAAAACCGATACTTTTAGCCCAAGTCAGGTGGAAACTTTCCCTATAAATACCGCCTTCCTCGTTCATAATTTTTCTATAGAACTGGAGCAGTTCAAGAGGAAGGCGATTCTAGGACCTAAGAAGGAGGTCTATCTTCTCCTATCTTTTCTAGGGTATGTTTTTATCTTTTTGTATCTTGTCTTTAGTTACCATGTGTAACTAAATAGTTATAGGTTAGAGTTCTAGGATGAACCCCTGTTTATTTTGTTGGATAATTATTTAATTATATGTCGTTTATTTAGTTATTTTCTGTTCGCTATTTAGTTTTATTAGTCTAGATTTATTTCTGTAGTTGACGCAACCCTAGATTAGATACTTAGGTTGTGACAGGGCCTAACACTATTATTACTATCTAGATGCTTATATCTTGATATTTATGTCCTTATACTGATAACTATCTGTCTATGAAGTAATTAGTTCATAACTAGCGAAAGATACCGAAAGCGAGTTGACCCTAGTAGTAAGTACTTAGGAGGTGACATTACTAAGACTGAGTAAAATCTGCTGAACCTAGGAGGTAACTAGTTAGAGATTAAGGAAACAAGTGATTTCTTGAAGGAAATAAGTTGAACCTAATAGAACCTTTCTCCTCGACCCTTGGTAAGGTAGACGCTAATAGGGTTGCCCGTTTGTAGAACTACCGAGATGGAGATTGTGCGGTGAGATACCTAAAATTCATGGATGGGCTGACCTAATGGAACTTTGGCACTTCATAGCCTTAGGAAAAATTGGAAGACCAATTTAAGTTCATGCTTCAAGTACCTTTGAATTAACAAGACCCCGAACGTAAGGATCACCGTGCGATCAGCAGGTGCAACTTGACGACAGATTAGGTTAGAAACGTCCCACAACCTCGTCAGTTAGATAGTTCACTTAGAATAACTAGATGCAACATATATACTAATTAATTATCTAATGTAGTAAATCCGCAAGTGCACGGTTTAACGATGTAGTAATAAAGAGTATCTTTCCGGCAGGGAGTTGTTGAATTCAATTAACCTCTATGAATGATTAGAAAAGAGTTTCAGTTGTAAAAGTTGGGATTTTAACGGTTTAAAAGTAATAATAAAAAGCGCCTTGGGATTATTGGTCCATCATGATGAAAAACCCTTTAAAAACCAAACCCTAAACCTAGAACTTTATGTTGAACCTATTTTCTAAAGACAAGTTTCTCTTTAGCCTATCACATCTCCTTTCGGTCTCAGTGAGTGTGTTTCTCTAGAAACCACGCCTATTTTCATGGTTGATTGCTATTGAAATCCTTGAAGCTCGAAACTTTATTGTCTCAAGGTTTGCTAGACTATTTTCATGTTTTGCAATCCTTGTCTAAATTCACTTGTTCCAATATTAAAACTTCACCTTTCGATCCATCGCTTAATATTTGTGATGAATCAATAACAATTATTAAACTTCATCTTTCGATCCATCGATTAATATTTGCTATTGATTATAAGAACGGTGAAATAGATTAGAAAATAGATTTACATAAAATTAGGGTTTGAGGCTTGGTTTGATTAGGATTAGGTCATTAGACTCATCTAACAATCCCAAGACAAGAAGAGTCTACTCACTCATGTTCATTGTAGACATAGAAGAGAAGAAGAAGAAGAAGAACGTAAGGCGAACTTTTATTCAAAGAAACAATTGTCACTTTTTTTTAGGGAAAGGAAACAAGTGTCACTTATTATTTCCAAGAACAAAAGATGATTATACAAGCTGGATGACTGCTCTATTTATAGCCTAACATTGACTTAAGCCCTAAGAAATAAATCACTAAAGTGTTGCACATGAAACCATGGGCTTTAGGTCAGAAATAACTAAAATAGGCAGCTTGTCGAAGAAGCAAAAGCAGCAAAAGACAATATGGGGGGCGTCAGACTTTTATTCTTGGTGAAGGATCTTCAAAATTTTTGCACAAGATATTTTTGTATAAGATCTTCATATTTTTGGCCTGAATAAACTCCAAATCTCCTTTCTTTTGCTCCAAGACTCAATCTTTAGAATATTTGTTCCTCAAATTAAATAACTTGCAATTGAAGTAAAATAGTTCTAAAAATGAAATAAAAACAAAAAAATTTTAAATAAAACTGACTCAAATAATATATTAAAATTACTAATTATTGACTCATCAATATCCAACAAATAAATAGGAGGGATTCGAAGAATCCTCTAACCGTTGTTACTTTGCTGCAACCAAAAATAGGTAACTTACTATGTTGCAAACAAATAAAAATTACAAATCTCTTGACTCTTATCTCTTTATTTTATCGTCAACCTAAACGACAATCCTTATTGATATGATACTCACTTATCACTTTATTACTAGGTAAATAATTTGGTACACTTGCCTAATCCGACCATCAAGTTTTTGGTGCTGTTGCCGGGGATTGTTGATATTTTCGACTAAACAATTCAAATTATTTATTTCTATCTTTATTTTTTAGTCATTTATTTTTTGTGATTCATTTTTTTGTTTCAGAAATACAAAAATATCAAATATTTAAAAAATACCAAAAACATATGTTCCAATTGATTCTGTCCTACTAAAAACTTTGTGTAGTTTGTTTCATACGCAATACCAACACATGTACTCTGCACTTTGATCCAAATATAGACAAAATTGAACGAGCACTTTGGATAGCAGCCTGAATTGCAAGAGGAGAGGCAGAGCAAAAGGAAACAATCTCAATTCACGGCTACTCATCAGACGAGTCAGAAATGGGAGATAATCCTCGCATAACTATAGGAGACTATGGGAGGCTGGATAACATGGAAGAAGTGTCACTTGGGTTTCAACCATCAAACTTGATGGTGTTTGATATTAAGAATAGTGTTATGGTGAATTTGAAATCTAACCAATTTTTAGGGAAAGAATCAGAAGATTGCAATGCTCACTTGACACACTTAATGGATGTCTGTAGCTCCATCAACCCAGCTGGAGTATCAGAATCTGACAAACGACTTAGGTTGTTTGGATACTCTCTGACTAGACGTACAAAGGATTGGCTAGATATATTACCAAGTGGTACGATCGAGACTTGTATAAGCTCAAAAGAGAGTTCTTAGACGGGTATTTCCCACTGCAAAATACTTGGCGCGATAGAAGGCGATTTCTAGCTTCAAGCAACTAGATGGAGAAGTGATTTATGATGCATGGAAAAGGTTCAAGCTGTTGTTGAAGAGGTGTCCCGGTTACAAGTTTTCAGAAATGGATATCATGCAAGCTTTCACTACGGGGTTGAAGCTAGAAACACAAATGTTGCTGGATGCTTTTGCAGGAGCAACCATGAAAATAAAGACAACTGATGAAGTGAGAGAGCTCATTGATAACATGTCTCTGAATGAATATCGCGCACAAACTGATGATGAATCTGCCCCAAAGAAGAAAGACATGATGGATCTTAACACTCAGAATGCTTTACTTGCTGGTAACAAACTTCTCAGCATTCAACGAGAAGCAATAGCAAAAAGGTTGGAAGCTAGAGATGTTAGTCAAGTGTCTGCAAGAAGTACGTGTGATTTTTGTGAGCAAGCTCATGAAAGCGGTACATGTTTACCTTCATGTTTGGGGTTATCAAAAGAGCAGGTCAAGGATATGGGAAATTTTTCTAGGCAACAAAGGAATCCATACTCCAACACTTACAATCCAGGTTGGGCAGAACACCCTAACTTCTCTTACCGAAGTAACACTTTTCTACAATGACCACAAACAAATCCCCCCTCCCCCCTAGGGAACTCAATAGTAACAACCTAGGGTAAATTTAGAAGAGTTGGTAGTTGAGGGCATGAAGAATACCCATGATCAACTTGAAATATTTGCTAAGGATCAGGAAGAAACTCAGAAGAGGACTGATGTTGCTATTAAGAACTTGAAAGTGCAGATGGGACAACTGCCTACTGAAATTTTGAATCTTACAAGAAAATGATTTTCTCGAACAACTCTAGATAACTGTAGGAATGAGAGTTGCAAAATGATGGAAGTGGAAAAAGATGAAGAGAAGGAGATTGATCCTCTAAAAGCTGACAACAAGATTTTAGAAGAATTGAAACAAATGGTGAAGGAACTAACCACTCTCAAGGTTATATTACAAACCAGGAAAGTGACCAGAAACCAATGATGCAATAACCTTCTAGAGTACTTATTCTCACCAGTCGGTAAACCACTTTGTGACAAGGTGGTAGTTGTTACCCAAGACACTAGCAAGAAGTATGAAAACACCTCCCCCAAGAAAAAGGAAGACCCTGGTTGTTTCAGTTTGCTAGTTATAGTCAAGAGATTCTCTGTTGGCAAAGTGATGGGTGACCTCATATCTAGCGCAACTATGATCTCACTATCACTTTTCAACAAAATTGGAGGAATGGAGTTGAAATCTTCTGAAGTAAGAATAAGACTTGATGATGGATCTCTTAAGCAAGCTAAAGGCATAATAGAGACTATGAATATCAACGTTGATGGATTCACCTTTTCTATAAAGGTAGTGGTTATGGAATTGAAGGTGTTAGATAGAGCTCAAATGATCTTGGGGAGAAATTTTGTCGCCACTGCCCGGGCTATAGTAAATGTGGATCAAGGGGAAATTATCATCAGATCAGGAGAAGACTACATCACCTATCAAATTTCTGGATAATACCGTTGCCTAAAGCAAAAAGAAGTGCCGATAGAAGAAACCAACCTGAAGGTTGATGATCAGGAGGAAATCAAGGAGCCTGAAGGTCAGGGGCTCCCAAGCACAAGTTAGAGATATCCCTCAGGCTCGGGACGCTAAACATGCGCTGAATAGGAGGGAACCTATTTTGTCAAGTCTTCACATAGATATAAATATTAGGAGTAATATTTATATTGGATTGACCCGCCATGAGAATGATACATAGAAATTTATGTAAGTGCCATAAGTTATTCTCATAGTGATAAGTAGTGTATTCCATCCTTTGACATGAAACCACTATGTACACTAGATGTGAAAGTCGTGTACTTTGTTGTCGTACAAATGTCATCCATAACATGATGACTATAAAGTTGGTTATTGATGGGTACTCCACGGATCATGCTGAAGGACATGAGGGAACTATATGGAATTTGCCCCTCCTACATAACAAGAGAAATGTATAAGGGGCCAGTATTGAATTCGACAAAGATGATATGCTATGCCTTGTGTTTAATATAAACATTGGGGCAAAAAGGTAATAATACAAAATATCATTATCACATAAAGGTTTCGTCAGATCATATGAAATTCCCCTCACTTGGGTAGTAGTGATGTATTTCTAGATACAACTCACTATTTATAATATTAAATATAATATAATATACTATTTAATTTTATTGCCAACGTGACAAGAACCTACATGGCCGAACATAAAAAGATAATTAGGTTGAAGGTACCTTTAATGTTGGGTTTGTTTTGATGATGTTTGATTAGGCTAGGTTCTTGTTATTTTAGATTATATTTGTTTTTTCATTTGGTTATAGTGATTTGCATATGTACGTTAAAGCACCTAGCGATCTTTGTTCTTGGTTCCTACATTGTTTCATGTGTGTCAACTGTCAAGTTAGTGTCAAGCTTTATTTGAAAAATCTTTTCAAGCCATATGATGTAATGAATGTGTATCTATGTAATGAACCAGCCCTAAAATCCGGAAAAGCTTAGGGAGGGCCAATGGTAATGAATCAAGATATTTTAATGTTTTCAAGTTTGTTTTCTGTCACATTTAATCCTTAGACCCACATCATTCATCCTTGTTAGCCCAAAAGAATTGTCACCTCAGTTGTTAACGACCATTTCTAACGTTAAGGACTAAACTTTCAATGGAGGTATACATCTAAAGTCTATTTTTATTTTATTTTGAGTCAGAGACCTTTGCAACAGTGAAGTACAAAGCTCGGGACCAAAGTGGTTGTTTCCCCTTAAAAAAAAGTTGGGAGTGGAGAGCGTTCCACCACAAAGAAATGGAACATTGAAAGTCATATTTTTCTTAACTTTAAATGTTCTTGACACGACTCCCTTAATAACTTAAAGAAGGCCTAACTTGGTCATTTTTACCCACTAGATTTTTATTAATATATATCAAATATATAAAAAATCTGATTATAAAAAAAATCACAAACCAATATTTAACGTAATTCAAGTTTTATATTCACTTTAAAGGAGTTAAAAAACATCGGCAGGTTTATAAAACTTGTAAATTTGGAAACGTACCAAAATAAAGGAAAGTAGCATAAATTAAAGTTAAAGATGGTGCAAAATAGTTTGAAAATATCATGAAATAGTTTCAGGTTCATGAGCTTTTGTCAAACTGATCATTCTCCATTGCTTTGTAATTTCCTCCATATTTTTTTTACCTAAAACATACACCACAAAATATATTGTCAAACAAGAGTTTTTGCAAGTCTTTATGCTAAATGTATTTACACATTATTTTTCTGAAAAAGTTGTAAATAGAATTTTTTTTAAAACATAATTAGATATTTAACCAATAAGATCTCAGAGTTATGGTTCAATCGATTAAAATTAACCTTCTGAATCAGAGAGAAACTGCAGTCAAACTACTAATATAGTCGAACCATATAGATTATTGATTAATAACTCAACTAATTCAACCTTCTGATTCAGTTTAGTTCATTTAAGAGTAGCATTTATTTCATAAAAACATATCATAGACATCTATTTAGCACATTAACAATTTTTCTACTAGCTATTAGAAGCTTTTATACACAAGAAAAAAACTTAAGGATCTTTCTACTTACCAGAAGATGCATCTAAGATGCAGATGCAGTTCATTTCTTTGATGGAGTTGATCCTTCTCCTTTGTCAGCCCTTTTCTTACCAGTTTTCCTCTTTGAACTATTCCTTTAATAGTACATAGTACATACAAGGAAAACAAGATCAACTATATTGTTAGCACTCAATGGATAGATGAGAATATATCATAAGTAAACCTCGAAATTCATCTATTTTTTTTGTCAATATTACTACTAAAAAAAGTCGAATTACCCAAAAAAGTGCAGACAAAAAAAAAAGATCTACAATTCAATTCTACCATTAAACATAAAAACAACAAAATTTGAGACTAACTCATTTGTCTTTGATTTTTATCGATAATTCAACTTTTTATAATAACGTATTTTGTTAACAATTTATAAATACCTTGCATTTGGTGTTCGTTGAACTGTCGAAAAGTCCTCACTCTTTGCCATAGCATACAAAGCCTCAATTTGGGTCAAATATTCTATCCTACCATCAACTTTGTACTCAACCTACATCCAAATAATAGTCAATTAATTACATAGATAGTTGTATATATATGTAAAGAGTATAATCAACATTTGAAATAGATTTATAAGCTATATAAAGAATTTTTAACAAATAGCAATTTATCAAATATTAAAGAGAAATTTTCAGAGTAATTAGTATAATAAAAATATTAGTGATTTTGAATACTCTATGAACGAAAAACAAGTGTAAATGAATACACACATTAACTTGTCGTGCACTAAATTGACACTTCATCTATGTCATTGTAAGTCCCTAAAAAAAGCACGTGTAATTATCATTGTCACATTTAAAATATTGTTTATCTCAAATTATTTAGATTTTTGGAATATCAAGAAAACATATTCATTAGTTTTTTTTTCCAATAATATCCTCATATTAATAAGTAGTTTATTGTTTTCTGACAATAAAAAATAGACGACTTTTTTACTTGTATGGATAAACGAAATGAAAATAACCATCGTAAACTCACATACACAAGGAGAGGAACCGGGGTTTGAACCCCGGTGATGATGTCCAACCTAAACTTTTTGGCATTGTTGCCAGTTAAGCTAGGATTCGTGGACATAATTAAATTAAAGAAAACAAACATTGTAAAAGCGACAATTATAATGAGACTGACTGTGTAAGCTGGATAAATTAAAGAAAGCCATACTCTAAGCTTATTATTCATTTCAGGATTATAGCCTTGAATCGTTCCCAAGCATCTAACTCCATTATGTTCCTTGCAGATAAAGAGTCCCACAAACTGATAAGGCTCATAAGGTTCAGTTTTAGTCGCATTTACTTTCTTTGAATCCCACTGTTTTCCCTCTATTTTCACTTCTGTTTTTGTCTGAAAATATATAACAAATTTCATCAAAATAAAAATGTATTACTTTTTGTGTTAAACCAAATATTAAAATTAAAATGTACAACTATCATTATTTAACATATATTATAGTGATTAGTTTCAATAAAAATGACTCAAGTACATACATATGTTTGAGCAAAATTTGAATTTTCTTTATTCATGTCCTCCTCTGGTGGAGTTACTTCAGTTTGTTCAATGTCCATGCCGACTCTACTTGAATAAGCACCAACTTCAAAAAAATTAAAGTGAAACCACTTTTGAAATTAGTAGAATCAAATTTACATGCTTTAAATGCAGAGTTTAATGGAGATACGATGTTGATATAAATAGTTTAAAACTGACATTCAATAAGAACTGATCATATAGGCACACAAACCTATATTGTGATATTAGTTTAAAAACAACTACAATTGATTTGATTCATATTGAACATCATTATAAAAATAGTTTACACTAACATTGCATCTTTCGTTTTCTCAAATACATGTATGTGTATATATCATGACATATACACACACACACATTCATACATATATGAATGTATACATATATACATTAACTATACACCTATAAAAGCTTGACATCTGTGATATTGTGATCTCTAAGCTAATTGATGTATAATTTCAAGAAAATAACATTCCCATGTATGTCATAATCATAACTTACGTAATTTTTGATTATTTGAAAAATATTGTATTATTTATAATGGTGTACCAATTAGTAAAGGTACTATATGGAGACTTCAAGGCGAATAATACAAGGAAAACATATTTCCATACCAAAAGAATTTACGAAGTACTCATAAAAAAAACTAGTTCAACTTTTTTATATCTATGTAAATGTGTGTTTATGGACAAAAACACTATTTTCTATTCATATGTGCATTTTTGGAATCATATATGATCTATTACAAATGTGTAAAGTCTCTTTAAGGCAATTGCAACAAATTCGTTGTCCTATAAAATATTAATGTTTATAATCAACCAAAGTTTCTTCTTACTTGAAAAATTTTCCCTCCTCCTTTTAGAAGTGGATGTCTCTCCCGCTACAACAGTCTTTTTCATTTTAATTTCAGTAGCCATACATGTACTATTGCTGCATTTATATACATTTAATCACAAAATAATATAGATAAAGGATAAAAAAGGGAAAATTATTAATAGTATAATAGATAAATTGATAGACATTCAACATTAAGATAAGTATTTGCTGATATTATTTTATTATACCTTGGTAGTAGTGGTGATACTTGTTGGACCCTACATATATCTTCCTTGTTTACCATATTTTTAAAAATTTCATCAAGGGTCAAATACTCCATTCGGTTATCATTCTTGTATAGAACCTAAATACCCAAATAACTAATGTTAACATACAAGTGAATTAATAATGAGTTTAAATTAAAATCAACCATTTGTCGAAATTTTGAAAGAACGATTTTCTTAGTATCATTCATCGTAGACATACATGTCAATTTTTTTAAATTCGATAATTTTTAATACACTAACTATTATGATTGATTGTCCATGTAAAAAATCCTTTCACTACTACTACAATTTATATGAACTCAATCCTAATAAGAATATCAAAATTGATTATGTTAACATATCTGTGAATAATCTATAACTTAACTTAAAGGAAAATGAATCATATTGAGTTCATATGTCACAATTAATCAATTATATATAAATGAAGGAATCCATACTTCAAACAGATTCGCTGAGGGCATATAGTTAGTAACAGTCCCAAGAACTTTAACCCCTTTGAATTCCTTGTAGATGTCACAACCTATTATTTTTTTAAGTTCTGGCACACTCTTATCTTTTTCAGGGTTGTTACTTGGTTGAACTTTATTTGCATCCTGTTCACAAATGTGAATAAAAATATAAAATATTGAATAAGAGAACTTAGTGTTTAGTTTTCATCAAAAGTATGCAAGTACATTAAATTTGGGTATAGTTTAGCCTAACCTCTGTTTTTTCACAAGTTTCGACAGTAATCTTGTTGACAGCTTCAGCTACAGATGAACCAACTTCAATTACAAATGATTTTTTTTTTTATAGAAATTAGTAGAGTGAAGTTTAAGTAGTATAAATACATGTCTATATGTAATAGACCACATGTATATTACAAACAAGTAGATACATATAATCATTGAGTGCAAACTTATGATGTACCAACAATAACATTAATAGATTTACTTCCAAGGAGATAATAGTTTCTTGTTTTCAATTAAGTGATTTCATTCTAGTTCTAGTAATAAAAGAATGCTTATTCTAGTTCAAACAAACACACACATAAAAGATGCATACATACATATAACCATTAAGAAACACTAATGATATTTTGTTATCTGTCTTTAGATCATTGTATTGGAAAAATTATTCTATTGAAATGAAGTGATTTTATACTATTAATATAATTGTATTTATGTTTTGAAAATTAAACCTGAAACCAAATCATTAAAACCTCCCTGGCCATGGTTAAGTCTTTCAACCAAGATTGAACTAAATGAAAAAAAATGTAGAAAAGTTAAAGAAATTCAACAACAATAATAATAATAAACATGTAAAAACAAATCAAAGTCGGTTGAACCACAAAAAAGATTATATATATTAGTGCATTTTGTGCTCAACAATGACTCGAATATGATTAACTCTAATATATTGAAAACCACAACGAACTCTTATTCATATGGTCAACCTAAGATTAAGACAAAACAAAACATTGATAATTTATACATAGTTAAGTACTTATGAGATTGCATGAGTTGTACACTCCCAGTCCTTCAATTACCTTGGAGCGACTCTTCCTTTCGACAAACTAACTTGAATCTAAGTTCAAATTTTTTTTTTTTTTAATAATCTAGTTGTCACCCTTTATATCTCTCAATCTCTCTGTTACTCGCACATACACGTGCGCACCACACGCACATTCACACACACACACACACACACACACACACTTTTTTTTCACTTTCTGATTGAAATTATCCAATTATCTTTTTTAATTTTGAATTCTTTTAATGATATGACAATCTCTTACAGTAGATCAATTAGTATTACATTTGATATCTCTAATCCTAAGATAAAACCAAATGAAATGAAAAGAATATCATTTTCTTATACAAATACTAACAACTTAATCGAAAACAAGAGAAATAATATAATTCATAAATTCAATCCAAATTATATAAAATTAAATAGATCACGAATAATTTACCTCTGCCAACAAAGTATTTATCATTATCTTTGCCATCCATTTTGATGTGAAGACCTTCAAAATCCTAAACAATTCAATCCAAGAATCACAAAATCAAATTTGATTACTTTGATAGTTAGAAGATCAAGAACCTACCCAAACATACAATCTAGAAAAATTAAACAAGAAACACTTGTTCACACCTTCAAGTATTGAGAAAGAAAATTTACTACCACAAAGTAAATCTCTGATCAGAAATATTTGTAACTTGGTTTACAGTAATTTATATAAGTGTGGTTGACTTCATTAGATACATTATCTCTCTAAAATGATTCTCAAATGAAATTTTAATTTCAGAAATCTTTTACCCCAATAACATATTTTCATATGTAGATTTATTGGTAAAATATATAAATTTATTAACTTTATATTAAAAGAAAATAAAATAATAGTACATATGGAAATGAATATTTTTTTTTCTTTTTTTTTTCCGGTCAAACAATTAATAATTAATTAACATGTATAGTGTTATTTTATTTGATTTAAATATTTTTTTTTCTGAATCAAAAAGTGGTAAGACATCCCAATTAGGTTGGCACCCCTTAAAACCTCTAATCTAATGACAAGCACTCATATATTATTAAAAAAATGGGGAAAAGAATGAATTTTTTAAATCTATATGATTTCCCGATATATATATCATTTCCTTATTTGTTTTTCATAAAGATGACTATTAGAGCCAAAATTAATAGGTTTTATTAAGTTACCTTGCAATGAGTTTAATTTGTAATCTATTAAGGAAACATTTGATAGTCGAGATATGATAGTAAGAGATAGGATAAAAGACATGAATATTGATATGATAAAGTATAGATAAGATAAACTCTTTTCCCATACTGTGTTTTATTTAAATAAGATAGTAAAAAAAATAACATTATAGTATCATATAATGCATTTGCGATAAAATAATAATATATATAACTAATATTATTGTTATTGTCATCAAACGTAGTATATAGCTGGTGGTGGAGCAAAGCAACTATTGCGGTGGTTAGAACATATCTTCCACTAGTACATGGGCGTATACCTACAAAGTCGTAAGTCTACAGTGCTCCTGTAAAAGAGGTTCAAGAAGCTTTGAGAAAATTTCTCAGAATGAGAGTGTGTACCTGTTTTTTGGTATGTCATTCCTTATTTTTAGGCCTAGGGCATGGATATGCCAATTTTAGCATTTAGGCATAATGGCCAGGATATATTTGGATCAAGCAAAGGGCTCAGGGGTGTTCTAAGTATATGATTCTATGTGACAATACTCTTAACTAATGTATGTAGATTGTAGTGACATGTTAATGCCTTTTTGGGCCTTTGTGGAAATCTTTAAACACCTGCACGAAATCTTCTATTTTTTTGCGAGCCTCTCCGATTTGCTGATTCAATGTCCATTACCTCAAACTCAATAAAGGCTTGAGGCGGAGATAAACCCTCAACATAATATTACCAAAGCAACTATCTTTGTTTCCTACTTGATTATGACCTGGAAAGAGTCTTGAATTTCTGTCCAGACCCTTGGGATTCGTTGATGTTGTTGGAACAAAATACGTTTAACAAACATTACCCTTAGAGTGGGGGAGATTGTTGGAACGAAATATGTTTAACATACGTTACCCTTAGAGTTTTGATGATAACAAGGTATTAAAAATTGTTAATTGGATATGCTAATATTTGTTCAAGTGTACAGGACCATAGACAAAAATTTGATATCTTTATAAGGTTCTGGAAGAAAAAAAGAGAGCAAAGGAATCAACAAAAAGGAAGCTTGAAGCATCTGAAGAAAAGTGCATCTGAAGTATAAGTGCTCCTGAAGTGATGACGTCATTAGAAGTAAGTTCGTCAGAAGCACCTCATCAAAAGCAAGATCACCAGAAGCTGAAGTTCATTAGAAGAAAAGACTTAAAGCTTCAAAGGCTGGGTAATTGATTTAATCACGCCTAAGCATTGCAGAAGACTAAAAGAGTGTAACAACGGTCCTTGAGATGAAATTTGAAGGCATTGGATGCTTGTTCTATCAAGAGCGTTGACAAAGGACAATTGTACGAACTGTACAACCACTTCCTCCACTACTCTGTTCGTATCTTTGCAACAAGACAAGAATAACAGCTCTGCCTGCAGAAATGTTCCTTCAAACTAGGAATGCATTTGAAATTGATCCTTCATAGGACAATAACCATATCAGGCAAAAGATCATTGGTGATTTTCAACAAGCTTCAAACAACTCTTTTTGTGCTGGCAAATTTCCAACGTATCTTTCACACCTCTATATAAAGGAGTGAAGACTTACTAGTTGGAGAATACAGACACACACAAAAGGAAGACTCATACAACAATTCAAAGTTCCAAACTCTGTTATTGTTCTGCATTTAAAGTCACTTAGAATTTCTTATCAAAGTTCATATTTTAGAAATTCTAAAGTCTTAAGAGTCTGTATCTGATTTGTATTGTGAACACCACTGATTGTATATCAA
>Ga0315914_1006542_pt1 | contig 16480 bp, 17 predicted proteins | sample MpolenodulesMG_FD_203920 | JGI IMG/M metagenome (GOLD analysis project Ga0315914, IMG submission 203920) | Medicago polymorpha root nodule microbial communities from Los Angeles, California, United States - elongated nodules | ecosystem: Host-associated > Plants > Roots > Nodule | place: USA... | reverse complement strand
CCTTTTTTACTCTCTTTTTATGTCAGTATGCTCTTCAAGTTTAGTTATCAAATTAACCAAATTTCGATATTCTATCTTAAAATTGAATTTTTCTATTACCAAGTTTAGTCTTGAAATTAACGAAATTTCAAAATCTGCAATAGAGTTGGAGGTCATAGATTCAAATCCGGACAAAGGAGAAAAATAGTCACGAAGTTCTATCTTTAAAATTAACCAAATTTCAAAATGATATCCAAACTTGAAAAATTATCTGCCACATAAGCAATCAGGAACAATTTCAGCTACTAAATTGATGAAGCCAAAGTATTAAAGTAATTTTCATTTATTTTTTGCTTCTGAAACAACCAATGTTACTAATTAGTTTGTTATGTAAGTAACTATTTCATTACTATAATGAATTGATATGCATAGTGGTAATGGTATATAGATGTGGAATCTTTCATTTTTTGACTGAGCTGAATTTGTTGTGTTTGGGTTGAATAAAATAATAGGAAGAAGACTTGAAGCAGTTTCGACAATGGGGAAGCAAAACTCCTGGACATCCCGAGAACTTTGAGACATATGGAATTGAAGTCACCACAGGTCTTATAAAAATAACAATATTGATAATAATATGTCTCTTTAGTGGATGTTACTGTGAGCCTTTTTTGGTTCTTCTGTAATGAATTTCAACTATCTTTGTATTTTCCTTGTTTAGGTCCTCTGGGTCAGGGTATTGCCAATGGTGTTGGATTGGCACTTGCCGAGAAGCACTTGGCTGCACGGTTTAACAAGCCTGACAGTGAGATTGTTGACCATTACACGTGAGATAACTAATTACATCTTGTTACATGTTGATCTATACATGCTTGCACTTGTGAATTGCACTGTTTTGCTGATTCGTAATGTGACATTTGTCTTTTGCTTTTGTTTTTGGTCTGCTCTAGGTATGTTATATTGGGAGATGGTTGTCAAATGGAAGGAATTTCAAATGAAGCGTGTTCACTTGCCGGACATTGGGGTCTTGGAAAGCTTATTGCATTTTATGATGATAATCACATTTCTATTGATGGTGACACTGAAATTGCATTCACTGAGAATGTTGATCAACGTTTTGAGGCACTTGGATGGCATGTGATTTGGGTAAAGAACGGAAATACTGGGTATGATGAAATTCGTGCAGCCATTAAGGAAGCAAAGGCTGTCACAGACAAACCTACTTTGATTAAGGTTAGTGACATTTAATGGAAATTCAAGCAAGTGGATTTACCCAATCCATGTTATAGAATTGATTATACTGGTTGAAGTGACATAATGTGACTGTTGAGGGTGAAAGTAAACCTTTCCTTCCTTGGGTGTTGTTATATCATTTTTATTTGGTTCCGATGCTGGTCATATGGTAGTATTTCATTAATTTTGATTACTATTTTACAGGTAACCACTACCATTGGATTTGGTTCTCCAAACAAAGCTAATTCCTACAGTGTTCATGGAGCCGCATTGGGTTCTAAAGAAGTAGATGCTACAAGGCAGAATCTTGGATGGCCATACGAGCCTTTCCATGTGCCAGAAGATGTTAAAGAGTATGAATGGGAGCATTAGTTATATGTTTATTTCCACTGATATTTTCATGATCTTGATTATAACCTGCTTAACATTCCTTAGGCATTGGAGTCGCCATACCCCTGAGGGTGCTGCACTCGAAGCTGAGTGGAATGCTAAATTTGCCGAGTATGAGAAGAAATACAAAGAGGAGGCTGCAGAGCTAAAGGCTATTATTAATCGTGAATTACCTGCTGATTGGGAGAAAGCACTTCCGGTGAGTAAAGTGTCGTACTTCTTGGTTTCTATTGATTTTGTCTTCAGGTATCTCTTCTGTAGTTGCTTGATGCTCGGTTCAAGTTTATAGTGAATCATATGTCAACAAGTGTTAAAAACTGTATTGAATAGCATGTTCCTCACCTTTATAATCCTACTTTTGAATTTTGACTGCCTTCGAAGTTTTAAACTAAACAAATCTTGAGTTCTATCAACCATTTGTGGAATACTGATCACAATTCCAATTTGACTTCAACTTTCAGACTTACACTCCGGAAACCCCTGCTGATGCTACAAGAAATCTGTCACAGCAAAATCTAAATGCCCTGGCCAAGGTTCTTCCTGGTCTTATTGGTGGCAGTGCAGATCTTGCCTCTTCCAACATGACTTTGTTGAAATCGTTTGGAGATTTCCAAAAGGCTACCCCAGAAGAGCGCAATGTTCGATTTGGTGTTAGGGAACACGCAATGGGAGCAATCTGCAATGGTATTGCTCTTCATAGCCCGGGATTCATTCCATACTGTGCAACTTTCTTTGTCTTCACCGACTACATGAGAGCTGCCATAAGGATTTCTGCCTTGTGTGAAGCCGGAGTTATTTATGTTATGACCCATGATTCAATTGGACTTGGAGAGGATGGACCAACTCATCAGCCAATAGAGCACCTGGCAAGCTTCCGAGCAATGCCAAATGTTTTGATGCTTCGTCCAGCTGATGGTAATGAAACTGCTGGATCATACAGAGTTGCCGTGCTTAACCAGAAGAGACCCTCAATTCTTGCCCTTTCTCGGCAAAAGTTGCCTAACCTTCCGGGAACTTCTATTGAAGGTGTTGAAAAGGGTGGCTACACCATTTCAGACAACTCATCAGGTAACAAGCCTGATGTTATTTTGATTGGAACTGGTTCTGAGTTGGAAATTGCCGCCGCCGCCGCTGATGATCTAAGGAAAGAAGGAAAAACTGTAAGAGTTGTTTCTTTTGTTAGCTGGGAACTTTTTGATGATCAGTCAGATGAATACAAGGAGAGTGTTCTCCCTGCTTCTGTGACAGCTAGAGTCAGCATTGAGGCGGGATCAACATTTGGTTGGCATAAGATTGTTGGAAGCAAGGGAAAAACCATTGGCATTGATCGATTTGGAGCAAGTGCTCCAGCAGGGAAAATATACAAGGAGTATGGCATAACCAAGGAAGCTGTTATTTCTGCTGCCAAAGAAGTTTCATAGATCTGTCGAGGTTCTGTTTTTTCTTTTTTAATCCAGAACTTGTGGGTTTCATTGGTGGCTTTGTATTACTATTATTACGAGAGTTGTTTCTTGAGATATCATTTTAGCCACAATAAGGATGAATAGATTGCTCTAGCATATGATTCTCAAAGGAGCAACATAGATTAAATGATGAGATCAATTAAGGAAGTTGTATGAATTTGTAACAACTATTTTGACTTGTGAATTACATATTGTGATGTAGTTGAATTCAGTGATTCTCACTCTACCACTTCTCTAAATGTGCTCTGGTGTGGCTTCTATAAAGAATTATATCTTTCTCAATTTTTTCACAAGAGGATCTAGTATAAAATAATTGCTATATTGTTTCACCTAAAAGCTAGGGTAGCAACTTCCTTAATATATAAAACATAAGTCTTTTTTTGGCTTCCTTAGTGACTTCTGTAAATTCATTGATCCTCCCTCTAGTCTTTGGGAGAATGAATTGAAAAGAAGTACAAGGTGTTGGCATTTTTGCAACCTAGATTCAAATAATAACACAACCTATTTATGAACTGATTAAACCACAAAGATAATGTGAAACCTATGCTGATTTATAACAGTGTATCAGAATTTAAGTTTTGGGATTGCCCCTATTTCTTTTCATGATATACAAAAGATGAGCATACACAAATTCATTCCACAAATCCGGAACACCAGGAAGACACCAATGACTACAATCCTGGTGTTTTAGCATATATTTTTTCGTCTCCTCGGACATATTCGTGTTTCTGTACATGGAAGGATGAGCATCATGCCTGAAATCTGTCATTTTCGAGATGTTTAGGTAAACCACCGGAGTCTTCATTCCCTTAATTACTGACTCAATGGTTCTCATCATTGGAGGATTTTCTGACAAATCTGTAGACTCAGTTTTCATTGGTTCTGTCTCACTCTCACAATGACCACCAGAATCCCACTCCCCACCCCTGTAGCAGAAACAAGGAGGGATTATACAAAATCCTAAAGCCAGCAAATGTTCAAATATATTTTTATTCTCCAAAGATGTACTGTATTTTGTTTTTAGCCCTTGTAATTACTAGTCATTACAATCATAAACTTTTTTGCTTTTAGTCGTTGTGGTTTTGTTTTAGTTCCTGCAAAATTTGTTCATACTGAAATCGGTCCCTATAATATTTATTTTAGTCCTTATGTGATGCATACTTGAAGGGACTAAAATTGAATATTCTACTTATTACATATATCAATTCTAATATGAACAAATTTGTAGAAACTAAAACATCGACTAAACAAAAAAGTGATATATTTATAAGGACTAGGAAAAAAAATACAGCGGTTAAAAGAAAAACACGATATATCTGTTGGATATGGGAGTTAGGCACCAGGTTTAAACAAGCTAAATGTTTATTTACCTGAAATGAGAAGGGGAATAGCCCCTGAAGAAAACTATAGTTTTCTTAGGATCAATATTAGTATCCACCCAACGTGACCATGTCAAAAATGCTTTACTAATTGCCTCCTCAACATTTAGTTGTCCATGGATATGATTTCCTTCTTGATAGTATTCCTTCCTGCAATTTTCTCAAAAAGTTGCCATCTTAATTTTCCTAATTCCAGCCTCTAAATCTAAAGTAATTTGCATTTACAAGTAAAGAGAAAGCATCATCACTTATAGCAAGGACAGAATATAAAATAAAAAGCTGCATTACCCTTCCATTGTTTTCTCATGAGTCCACCAATGACCTGTGTTGAAGATCAAAACATCAGCATTTTTATACTTATCACAAGATCTCTCAACCAAATCAAGACGAAGTGTTTCTTTTTTCGATCCTTTCTTGCCTGGCATCTCCCACTCTTGAACGAGAAACGGCGAACGGAAGAACTCAATGGAACAATTGTAATCCTGTTCAATTATTAACAAAGAAGCACATAATGAAATGGAAGCTCAAACCAACCAAACTAATGAGTACAATTTGTGGCTTTTGGTGGATAATTACGTTCAGTGATAGATAATGAGTTAAGACACACTGTCATGAGTTTAAACTGCATCAGCCATCTAAATTGTTGTCAAATTTGCATGTCAAAATAACAAAACTCTTGAGTTTAGTGAAGGAATAACATTACTTACTGTGAAGATAAATGAGTAAGAATCCTCTGTCCGAAATTCTTGTCTACCAGAGGCTTCAAAAATCCTGCTCTTATTTTTTACCGAATGACTAAGAATACAAACCAGAGAATCCCACATATTCCTATTGAGTGAATCACCAACAAAGACTAAACGTTTTCCCCTCAGCATCTTCAACATGTGTTTACCATTTAACCTGCAGTACATGCTCATGTCACTAAAACATCACCAAAAAGATACATCAACACAAACACAATTCATGTCTCACTTTCTTAAATAAAATGAGAAGAAAAAAACAAAATTGGCTAGATGCAATTGAAGTTCACAAATAATATATTATAATAGCTTGCTTGACATTTGTGTTGATTTAAGGATGATTGAGGCCTAAAGCAAACCTCTTGAAAACAACTTTGACCACCATCACATTTCTAAAAAACCCCGGGAAGTGTATTTTCGAACAAGACATCATTTTTATTTTTGTATGGAAATACACATGTTGACGGTTCAAAATTTGTCATTTTTCCCGAAGTATATATCCAAAGTGATCTTGAGGTTGAGAAAAGTGCTATTATAGATTTTTTGTTGGTCTAAAATTTACGGCTTTAGTTGTCTCATCCTAGAATCAGCTACGCTAGGCATATTTTCATGCTTTGTTTTAGCCCCATATCAATTTTACGATGTTTCCTACATATATTGCTCATTATGAAATGGAGTTATTTCCCGTGTTTCTAAAAAACTACAGGTGCCCAGATGTATACTTTCAAACGGAAAAATACTGTTTTTGATGAAAGCACGCTTCTGGATGGCATAAAACTATGTTTTTCTAGAAGGTATTTCCGAAGTGACTTTGGGACTGGGAAAAGACGTTCCTGTCAGATATCATCATATATACCTTGGCATGTTGCAATTCTTGGGTTGCCACCGGAACTTCTCATACTTATTATCTCTCCTCCCATTGAGGAAACAGTTAAAAGGCTCATCAATATGAGGACAAGACCCAGATTTGTAAAGTGGGTATGAATCATCTAAAACCCATGACCCTTCATAAATATCACAGTTGTTCCTCAAATGTTCATCACTTTGCATCACATTTTTAGAATCCACTCTAGCATTTGGTGAAGGCATCGGTGCAAAAGACTTTTCTTGTTGCGTTTTGATTGTAGAAGCTATTGGTGGATACAAATTACCATCATTTTGGTTACTTTGCTTCGGTGTGAGACCAGAACCTTCCTTCCTTGAAATTTGAGAAGAAGAACGAGAACTCACAAGCCTATGATCCACTAATTCACCATCCTTATTAGAATCATGTGAAGTTTTATCATGAGTAGTGGTTTCATTGATGCTATATTGAGGGGTGTAAGAAGGGGGCGGGGAGAATGAAGAGCTGTTGTTGAAAATGTGAGAAAAAACTTTAGAAAAATGATGTCTACGTGAAGGGTGAAAAGCATTGACAAGGAAGAGCATAAACAAAATAGAAGCAAAGGTGAAACTGTAAGTAAAAATCATAGCTCCTCCTCTTGAAGGAAAGAATCGTATGGAATCTGTTCTTGTCAATAATCGGTGCCTCGAACTTGCAGGAGAATCTGCCATTATTGATTATAATATCGTTGTTCTAACAAAGAATTAATATATGCTACTTTTATTTATTTACAAAGCTATGTTTCTTATTCTGTATGCAATGTTCAAAGAAGAATAAAATGGGAGAGATGATTGTTGAAGTTGAAGTGCTATTTTTGGAGCGACTAGGAAGAGATTAATGAGAGACATAGTTTGGTTTGAAGTTAGAATTTAAAAATGTGAGAGAGAGAAGAGAGAAGAGAGGAGGGAACGGAAGATTTTTATGTACAAGCCGTTTTCCTCGCATGTAAGCATTCTCCACAAATCTATCTATGCCCATGCATCCCAAACCTTTTATTTTCCCTCCTTTCGTCATTTACAAGTCTTGAGTCTTTTTTTTTTTCTTCTGAAGAATCATTTACAGGTTATTATAACAGGAAAATGATAACAAGGCCATCCCATGATTTTTTTTCTTAGTTTAATAAAATCTCTAACATGCTTGTGACAGTTCATGTAATTTTTATTTATTTTTTATAAATAAAAGTTTAGGTCAGTTAGGCTCCAGGGACTTACAAAAGTCAAAACATGTCTCAAGACAACGCTAACAAATGTATTATTGATCACCTACTAAAAAAATTCTTGCGCTAACAACAAAAATTGAAGGTCTTGCAGGTGAGTAAACATTTTACCAACCGAATCAACCTCCATCGACCAATTCACATAAATATTAGAGTTTAATAAGAAATAACCGACAAAACACCACCTTCTCTTCTCTATTCTTACTGAAAACATCGCCTAATGCTACTATATGGTCAAAAGCTGTAGGGGATCCAATTTCAAACTTGACACTTGATTTATTGGATTTAAGCCTTTGGATAAGTGATCAAATATTTTATAGTACGAATTCCAACAAATCAAAAACTCAAAATCATCGTTAACAATCTCACAACCACTACTTCATTACATCAAATCAAATCTATTTCACTAAAACTCCAACCTAAAGAAATGTTGCTCACAAAAAAAAAAAAAACCCATTAATTTAAGACATTGAACAGACCACGCTTGTTTTTTCTTTTTTCATATCCATTTTAAACGTAACATTCCAAAAAATATAACAATTTGAAAGATAAAAGGAGGCACTTTTAATCAAACCTTATAGTTAGAAATCACCACGGTGCATTTTAATACTATTTCATTTTTTTTTCAGCAGAAATCACCACGGTGCATCAAGCTGTAGCATTAAGCAAACCTTATAGTTAGAGAAATAATTTCTTTCTGAGTTTCCGAAAAAAATCTATTTAATAATAAAAATAATAGTAGTAATAATAAATCCCTGATTATTAAGGAAATTGTGATGAAACTTCAACTCTTCCATTTATATTTCAGGAACTCTGTGACTGTTATGCATTTGCTGCAAAGAGTTTTACAACAATTGAATTATTCACATCAGAAATGACAACATAAACAAAAATTACACATATCTCTTCAGATATTTATTTCATTCATACAGATCACCAGCAGCAAAGGAAAACGCGGAAATCATCTGTGGCCCTTGTGAATTTGGTATTAGCGTGCATTCGAGAAAGTTCTGCAATTGATAGAGCATGGTCCACTAGATAGAGGTTTAATTAAGAGAGACCAATGACTTGTCCAGTTGTTGTGTTCAGATCAATGTCATAGAAGCACGGTCTTGTTGGCAACCCAGGCATGGTACTCATTGTTCCAACCAAAGGATAAATAAATCCAGCTCCTATACTAGCTCTTACATCCCTTATTGGTAAGATAAACCCAGTTGGAGCTCCCTTAGCTGCAGCATTGTCGGAGAAAGAATACTGAGTCTTGGCCATACAGATTGGAAGTCCTGAAAATCCTTGCTTGGTATATAACTCAATCTTCTTCTCGGCCTGGTCAGAAAATCAGGTGCTCAAAAATATTTTTTTATTAATTAAAGTGGCACTAATACTTATTTTACACCAGTCCTCAAGGGGATTTGTACTCCGCCAATTGAGGTTACAAGATTAAATTTTTACCCGAGTTGACACCTCATGGCCTGGTGGTAAGAAATGCATCTATTTTTATAAAGGATCAAAGATCATTTATTTTTTATTTCAGGGGATTTCCGTAGCTTCATCACATCGAAATATCTTTGTCAACAAAGTCAAGATTGAAATACCAACAATTTCATAATATGTTTATATCATTACCTGGTTTTACTTTCTCCCTTTCCTCTATGTTAAAACAATTTTATATCCCCTCCAGACACACACACACACCCAACAAAATATTAGCAGCCAGCAGGTAAAATACATAGGGTGGTAATATTGTGCAGGAGTTTAAGTAAACTGATATAACTAAGATACCTGCTCTGAGTACTCAACACCGCTGGCTCCATATGACTTTGCTATTGCCTCTATTTTCTCCTTTATACCAATATCCAAAGGATATAGAAACTTCAATGGCTGTGTCACATTCTCACAAGCTTTTTGAACTGCAATGCCTAGGTCTACCTGCGTCATGACAAGGCAAACTTCAGCAAGTGATAAATACCATTCCTCACAGAAAGATACTACTACTTGCATTTATCCTATTAATCAATGCATGTATTTAAAATTAATTTTGCTACTTGCATTTATCCGATTAATGCATGTATAGAAACTTAATTTTGCTACTAGTTGTAACCCTGAAATGGTTCCATTTGCTTAAAATCTGACGTTTAAACCACAGGATGGATAAATTTGTGTTACCATCAGCACTATTAGGGTCTATGATGTAATGATGCAGGCTGCTCAATAAGTTCAAATGACCGAGGATTAAAAATTGAAGAAAGTTTCTGTCAAAAAAAAATAAAAAAAGGCTAGACTAAATTTTATATCTGAATATGTTAGGTCACAACTTAACTGATAGTGATTTGTTCATTATTAAATTTTTCTTTTTTTAATCCTTCGGTCTTATTGATTGTCAAAATTCAATATCGTATACTTTTGTGTCAGGGTAAAAGATAACTATGGCTTCTCAGTTAATAGCTCAAATATGTAAAGATTTGTGAAGCATGAACTTACTGCTCCTCTGCCACCATGGGCATGATGGCTACATATAACAGCATCATAAGCCCCAGCATCTAAGGCAGCTTTTTTAACCGCATTTAGCTCGGCATCAGTGTCAGTTGAAAACTTGTTGATAGCAACTATAACATTCGCACCATAAGCTTTGGAATTTAATATATGTCTTGCCAAATTCGCACAACCAGCTTCAACCAAAGCAACATTTTCGGTCAAATATGCATGATCAAGAGGTTTTCCAGCAACAACTGCTGGCCCTCCACCATGCATTTTCAGTGCCCTTATTGTTGCAACAATAATTGCACATTGAGGTGTCAAACCACTATACCGACACTTAATGTTCATAAACTTTTCAGTTCCAATATCAGCACCAAAACCAGCTTCAGTAACTACAAATCCACCCGGTCCAACCAACTTGAGTGCAATCTTATCAGCCACAATAGAAGAATTCCCATGAGCAATGTTTGCAAATGGACCTGCATGGACAAGAACAGGAGTTCCTTCCAAAGTTTGCATAAGAGTAGGGTGAATGGCATCCTTCATTAAAACTGTCAAAGCACCTCCAATACCTAGATCATCAGCAGTTACAGGGTCACCACTCTTGCTGTTTCCAATTACCATTTTCCCTAGCCTCTCTCGCATATCAGCTAAGGATGTTGTCAATGCCAAAACAGCCATTATCTCACTAGCAACTGAAATATCAAATGCTGTTTCTCTTACCATTCCTTTCTCATCAGGTCCCTGGCCAACAGTAATTTTCCTTAAGAACCGGTCATTGATGTCCATTACTCTCCTCCATGTAATAGAATCAGGGTCAATATCAAGCCTAGCAAATTTATTTACTTCTTCTGGTGTAAGATCATCTGGATTGGTCTTTGAAATGCCAAACTTCTTGAGACGCCTAAACATGACATCACTAAAGCTCCTTTTTCCTTCCTTATTTGGAGGGCATAACCGGTTGAAAAGAGCTTTATCTGATTGTGTTGACTCATGGAAAATTCTGGTATCAATTGCAGCGGCTAGAAGATTGTTTGCTGCAGTTATTGCATGGATATCTCCTGTTAGGTGAAGATTGAATTCATCCATGGGAATCACTTGGCTATAACCACCACCAGCTGCACCTCCTTTGATTCCAAAAGTAGGTCCTTGTGATGGTTGACGAATGCAGGTGACCACCTAACAAAAGAGATAAGATGGGGTTATGCATAATCCAACACAACTTTTTTTTGAACAACTGGTATTTAGATTAGAAGAGGCATGCAGAATGTAAGGCCGGAAAACCACCAACCTTGGCAAGGATATACAATAAAATTTGCATATACAGCATAACTTTAACCATGATTACAATGGTAGTTTTTCATTAATATATTGGACCCGCACAATCAGTGAAGAGATAAGTAATGAAAGAACAGTTCCTACATCCAGTCATTTCATCTGATGATGTAAGGGAAAAACAACATGGGAAAATACTTCCATAAGAGAGTGAAAACATTTGTTTTCTTTTGGATAAACTATAAAGTACAGGGTACCAAAACTAATCTCATAAATTCAAAATGTATAGAAATTCTGAAATAAATCTACTGATTCACGTTGAAATGACCATTCAAAGTATATCCTAATAAGATCCAGAGACTTAATTGTAATCAGGTGCGCATTCATGATCAAGAATAGGAGACAGCACAACATAATAAACAAATAATGGTCACAAAGGTTTCATCCTAGTTGATTAATTATCAAGTCAACCGTCGTTTTGATCCAAAATTTGCAAGCATGGCTTTCTGGAACAAGAGTAAATCTTATTCAAAGATATCTTCATTATAAAATTGAGAATTCTGACACATGTGACACCTGCTTAATGTTGTTCTCGTTAATAGTGTATTTATACACCAACATGGACAACTCATTAATCATATTGAACATCATTAATAACAATTTTGAACGTTATTAACCAAAATTGGATAACTCAATAACCATTTATTGAGTCACGATTAAGATTGGTTAACAATTTACAAAATCATGGTTAAAGGATTATCCAATTTTGGTGTACCTATTAACCAAACATGATAGGTAGTTAGTCACGATTAAGATTGTCATTGAGTAGATGTGGCAAATAACCTTTTTTTCAGGCATACATATTTCAAAACTAACACGCACGCACACCCTGTACCAACCACGTGCGCTATAGACCCTATTGCAATGTTATACACAAAATTTCAGATGAGAAGAAGGAAACCTTTTTATCAAGAAAAGCACCGAGTGCTTGACAGAGACCAACAGTGGTAGTAGATTTGCCTTCACCGAGAGGAGTTGGAGTAATGCCTCCGACTACAACATAATACCCATCTTTTGATTCTTGCAGTTCATCAAGAACGGATAACAGAACCTACACAGAATACATAATTATCCACAACACAAAAAAAAAAACAGATAATATTTCATTTCATTTCATTTCATGAATATACCTTAGCCTTATATTTTCCATAAAGGTCGTAATGATTGGGAGTAAGATTTAAATGATTAGCAATCTCAGAGATGTGAATAGGTTGAACGGAGTTAGCAATATCTATGTCTGATGGAACAGGGGACACAACATCCAGCTTTCTCATCACTGACGAAGAAGAAGAAGAAGTCATGATTGGTTTTGAGGATGAGAATGAAGAGTGGATATGTTTGTTATTGTTGTTTATTTGTGATTGTGATTGCGATAGAGCGAAACAGTGGGTGTTTGACGAAGAAGAATGTCCAAGACGAGTAGGGGCGTAATGGTAAATTGACCACACGTTCAATGGATTTGATTGGAGGAGCATTTCGACATTCATTATTGGTTCAATCTGTCAGGATGTACGCCATGTGGCAAATCAAAAATCAATGGTTCAGATTGCAGTTCAGTTCGCGAATCTCCACTGCATGCTACCTTACCTTCAACGGAAGTTGTTTTAGATTCCAGTTGCATGTTACCGCCGCCACTGTTCTAATTCCATTGTCATCAACTGTCAATCAAAGATCTGCTAGTAATACATCAATTCAATAAATACTGCAGAATTTTATCTGCAATGTTGTTGCTCACCGTTGCAGATTCTATGCATGCAACAAAGATACGTCGGCAGCAATTCGCGGCGAAGCGATGAGCCTTTCCGGCGGCGGTGAGGCAGCGCGACGGAATCAAGTTGGTGAGTTAAGAAAACGTGAGAGGAGAAGAAGAGTGGATGGTATGGTATGGTATGGTTTGGTTGAGAAGAGGAACAGTAAAGAGTTATTTTTCATTTTTCGCCGCATGTCATCTATACTTTTATATAGTCGTGTATTTTAGGATGAGGGTTTAATTAAGTCCCTCACCGGATATGGACCTGAAAAAATAGACCATCAAATTTAATTAACAGTCTAGATTTTAATAAAAATAAAATGAGAATATCTAAAGATTACCACACACAATCATATCCGTATAAGCCCTTCACTCTCTTCTATTCCCAAATTGAAGTTTGTGCTCCTGTCTTATGAAGTATTGGCAACCGGAAACGATGGCAACATATGTATGTATAACTTTCTCTCTAAAAAAAAATGTATGTATAATTTTTGTTTTGATGATCTTTAGTGAATCTAAACAAACTAAAACAAATCGAGCAGCAAGAAATCAATGCCATTTTTTTCCCAATTCATTGCAACATGTTTAGTTGTATCTTTTTTTGTCAATAATTGAATTGTAGAATGAAAAGGGATATGTGAATAAAGAACGGGATTGCTAGCATTTTCATATGGAAATTGTTCAAATAATTGTTGCACCGTCTCCCTTTCCATGTTCAAACTAAGACCTATTTCCCTAAATCAAATTTACTAACACCGGTTCGACTAATAGTGCAAACTCTTTTGTTTTGGGGCCTTTCCTTATCTTCGCCATGGCTTGCAATCAAAATTATCTCATAAAATGTTAACAAAAGGCCAACGATGGTTGCTACGGAGGTTTCAGAGAAGAGAATGGGGAGGAAGAAGGAAAAAAAAAAAAAAAAAGATAACGTATGTGATCTAATGTATACCGTCTATAATAGAGTGTACGAGTTTGATTAATCTAGTGGCTCTTAATTAATTTTGATAATGGTCCACCAATGAGGGATTTGATTAAATCATCATCCTAGAATTCACCCTATATCGTATATAAAAAGAAATAACTCATTTCGTTTCTTCTAGATTGATTTTTTTTTCTAACGTTACCCTTCACTTTCAATGCAAATATTTTTGTAACAAATTGAAAAGAGTAAATTCAAATATTAAAACAAAATGTAATAAATTATATATGTTTGATTTTTTCCTTATCATTTAAAAAAAGGAAAGCGCATAGAAATCAAATGAGAGTGAATTTATATAAACATTACCTTTGCTCATACGAAAATAATGTTGTAAACACACCTTGATGATATGATTGCTACTCCAAATCATATTTTCCCCCAAAAAGATGTGTTGTTGGAGGTACAGGGAGTGTTTGGTGATAAAGGTGGTGAACTTCTACTACGTTCTGGGTGAATCTTATATAGTCAAAGGTTTCATATTATACAATCTATAAGTTTCCCGCTTTTTTTAAAAGTTGATATTTTGGAATATACAATCCGAAACACGTAAATAAAATCTGCATTATACATTTCAGACATGGTTTCACCATATACACTCGTCAAGGATTGAAATCTGCATGGCGGTCTTGGTTTTTGACTCGTTTCAGATTTTAGAATCCTAAACTAGTTCGGATTCTAAAACTCAAATAAAAGATAATTTTAAAAAGAAAAAATAGAGTGCGCGAAAATTGGGAAAAGTAATAGTAAAAAAAAATAAAAAATTGTCTTAAAATATGAATCGGACCCATATGATAAAAAACAAAGTCTATGAATTTTAAGGAAGAGTTTTCTTTCTATATATAGTCTTGCTTATTGCGCACAAATGATTTCGATTCATTTAAAAAAATCTCTTCAAAGTCATAAAAATTGCAAATGACTACTTTCACTTATGAAGAAATTGTATCCTATTACACTTGCAATTTTCATTATAAAAAAAAAGAAGTGAAAATACAATTTCATATTATCACAATTTTATGTACGTAGAGCACACCTGATGATGAAGGTAAATATTTGGGTATCATTAAGCAGAAGTTGATGACATGTGAGTAATTGAGTATGTGACCATTTCAGAGGTTTACTTTTCCGAATACCGTGAGAGATAAACAAGCATGGGTCATGAGGTTATAGAGTATTTGGAATATTGGTCCCTGATATTTTTCAAGGAGGGAATGCAACAAGTGCAACTTGTTTTGGTGCTCCAGTGAAGATGATCGAAACCCTCAATGAGGTTTGTTAAATGCATCGTAGATGTTTCTTTTTCCATCCAACATAATTGAGTGGGTAATGGACTTTGTCTTCGAGATTAATTTCATTTGTTCATGGTAGCATTATAACTATTTGCATCCAGTCTATCTTGATGTTTGGAATGGTGAAGTTCATGGTAGCATTATAGCTACCCTTGCACCATCTCTTTTGTTAACATAGAAATCACCACCTGAAAAATAAAAATTAATACTGTAGTGCACGCTAAAATTTCTCCCATCTTCTCCCCACACAGTTATCGATCACAAATTCAATGTGTACTCAATAGATAATTAAGGAATTACAACACCTTATTATATTTATGAATTATTCATTCAACGTTTTTATTCATGTATTTCAAATGTGTCAACATGAAACCTATTGTCGAAAACAATGTTATCTCAATTTCAAATAAGGCACAAAAAATTTACCGACTGTTCGAATTTTAAGACCAATATAGATTGCATACAGAACTTGAATCCGCTTGACACATCTTTGAGGATATAATACCCTAGTTACACATGAGTTGCATGAACATATACGTATTTACTTCGTAACTATCTATATAGGACCTTACATAGCAATACTTGCTAGAAGTGTTTGCTCAATGTTTACACTATACCTGACATTTTGAAAGTCATTTTGATCTTCGTGAATATGGCAATCGTGGTATTGAAAAATGGTCTTTCTTTCATACAAAACATTGAAATTCAATAGGTGCTAACTAGCAAAGAAGCAAAATTTAGAGTTCTGGAATGCCTCCAGACCAAATATATCAGCAAAACATTCTGCTGTGTATTCTGAGCTAGGAACTGATTACCATTGCAGTTGCTGGCTCAATTAATCGGTGGAGAAAATTGTCATTGTGCCAGAAATCAGCATTAGCAAGCCTCAATTCAGTTGTGCTCACAAGAACGACTGAAAAGGATGTAGTACAGTGAATAAAACAGCAGCAACAGAAGATTAATACTATTCAAGAAAACAGCTACTAAATATAGTATCTGGGCCAGCCCAACGTTTCGATAAGTAAAGCGAGTGCTTTAGACCCAACAATATTTGAGCTTAATATACATGTGGAAAGGGTATCTGGTAAATTATGTTGAAAAAGCTCTCTAACCTAATGGTTAAGTCCCTAATTTGAATTAAAGGTTGTGGGACTGAATCGGCTTAATGTTTCTTATTTGGGAGCTTCTACGGTGTAGTTAGAAAATTGACTTTTTTGAAAAAGTTAATTTTGATTTTAATGTTTGATTCATTTTTAAATTGTTGATTACTGATTAATAATCAATAGTAATTCATCTAGTAATGCTTGCAACATCTTGGACTTACAGGTACTATTTTATCGTTGGCATCTTTAACATGCAAACAGATTTGATG
>Ga0315914_1006531_pt1 | contig 16502 bp, 16 predicted proteins | sample MpolenodulesMG_FD_203920 | JGI IMG/M metagenome (GOLD analysis project Ga0315914, IMG submission 203920) | Medicago polymorpha root nodule microbial communities from Los Angeles, California, United States - elongated nodules | ecosystem: Host-associated > Plants > Roots > Nodule | place: USA... | reverse complement strand
AAGTTGTTTGTAATTTATAAGCATTAACGCAATAAAAATAAATTTTCCGATCAAATTGCATTACAAAATTATATCACCAAAATAAGTTTGTTTTTTAGAAGGAAATTACCAAAACAAGTTGAAAGCTATAACAAACAAAAGACCATTAAATGAAACTAAACATGGTTTTTTCACTCAAGCCAAGTGAATTAACACTATGCTTCTTCTTCTTCACCTTGTTCTTCCTCAAAACATAGAAAAATAGCAACAAAAACAATGACAACAAACACAATCAAAGAAACCTCAACATCATCATCATCATCATCATGTTCTCAAAACATCATAGATCATCATCATCTTCCTCTCCATCTTCTCAGATCCGACACAATCCCACCATCACCAACTCTCTCAAATTCCACAATCGATTTCCTTCCAAACTTCTCCGGTTACTCATGGATCGCTTATGGAGCTTCTTCCCTTCTCGTCATCACCCATTTCCCTTCTCCTCTTTCCGATCATCAATCACGTATCGGTCCTATTTTTCGTCAATTCTTTGAACTTTCATCTCATCATTCTTCTCCTGTTTCTTCTGTTTCTTGGGCACCCCCGATGCCTTCTCATGGTGATCTTGCTGCTGCTGCTGAAAATTGTATCTGGGTTTTTCATCATGGTTCTGTCAAGTCCAAAGGTAACTTAAAGTTACAATTTTTATCACTTTTTATTGGATTTTTGATGAAAATTGTATCTGGGTTTTGAACAATGATACTGTTAAGTCTAAAGGTAACTTAAAGTTACAATTTTTTTAGTGGGATTTTGATTTTTTGCTGAAATGTTGGATATCATGAATAAAAACTATATTTTTAGTAATTTCAATAGGTTTTGAGAATTTAGGGGGTAATTACTTGTTGGTTTAGTTTAATCATCAACTGCCACTAACTGTATGTTTGGTTCTGTGGCGACATGAATTGATTCTGTGAAATTAATTTTGTTTAAAAGTGAGTTGAAGAGTAAATTTGAGTGTAAAATTATGAATGCAAATAGAAGATGTACCATCGGTGTAAAATAGTTTTACATTGACATCACGAGTATCTTGTATTCCGCCAAAACAGAGAGATATTTTGAAATTAGTTGTATGACATGACAGGGAAAGACAAGACGGGGTAGAATTAGAAATGACAACATTAGAGAGAGATTTGGGGTAGCACCTATAGTAGAAAAGATGGTGAAAACTCAGCTTAGGTGGTTTGGGCATGTAGAGAGGAAGTCTTGTAGATTCTGACGTAAAGAGAGTGGATGAGATAGGGAGCAGTCAAATCACTAGAAGCAGAGGAAGACTTGGAAAAACTATAAGAGAAACTATTTAGAAAGATCTAGAGATTAATAAGTTGGATAGAGATATGATATATGATGGAACATTATGGCAGACTTTGATCCATGTAGCCGACCCCACTTAGTGGGATCAGGCTTGATTGTTGTTGTATTGATTTTCTGGTTTAATTGCTGAAATAATGAATATTGTGATTAAAAACTATGATTTTAATAGGTTTTAGGATTTTGGGGGGTAATTGTTTGTGGGTTTAGTTTAACTATCCAATGCAACTAAGCATAGATATGGACATGACACTGACACGTAGACATCGATAATAATTTAAGGAAATGGAAGTGATTGAATATAATTCATGTGTTGGTGTTGTGTTGGGATACTTAATATGCCTTTAATCTGAAGCACTGTTTCTGCATAGATTGAATGTTTCATAGTGATGTAAGTTTCTTGTGGTTTTTGGAGGGTTTGATAGGGACTGATATAACACTAATTGGAGAGTGATGTTGGGGTTTTAGTACCTTATGCTTGGTCAGAGAAAAAACCCTTTTGTTATTAGTTAAGATAGTTCTACAAGTTTTTGGATGATTTGTTATCATCATCTGACGTGAAATCAGCTGTAAGTCTTCTCTTGATTCTTCCTATGTAGGTAGCGAAGAGTTATGTTGTGTGTAGTGTATATATCTAATTTCTCAACAGTTTTCAATTCATTATAAAACTTATACTAAGGGGCCAGGAAGGATGGTTCTTGACTCAATACTTTGAGTATTTGTGAACTCGCGTATTTCTAACTATTGTGTTTCCCTTGATTCTGAAAAATATGGGAAGTTGGGTAGGAAGCAATTCAAAAACATGGATATTTTTGCAGCTAGACTGAGTGAGCTTTTGACATTTGAGAACTTCCCCAACATCACTTTTCAGAAACTGAGCATTTCATTTAATATTAAAGGGTTTCCTTTTCATAAAGTTTTAGCTCACAGCTAACTCATCTACTCATAAATTATGTAATATTTGAAGTCTGTCATATTGTTTGGAATAAAAGCCTAAGAAACAGTTTCTCTAGGTATTATTATATTTTTTGAACAAGAGGTATTATTATATTATATAGTCTGTCCACCTTTATAAGAAGTCACAAGAGAGTATGATAATGTCTACTCCCTCCGGTCACATTTATAAGCAACTTTTACTTTTTCAAATTCATTAAATAAGGGATGTATCTAAAACATAATATAGTCTAGATACGTCACTTATTTAATGAATCTGAAAAAGCAAAAGTTGGTTATAAATGTGACCGGAGGGAGTATTTTGGAGGAATTTAGATATGAAAAGAGAGTGGCAAGCTTTGATTACATGTTTTTCGTTTCTTTTTTTACTTTTGTACTTATTTTTATTTTTTCATGGGGACATCTGACATCTTAATCTTATCCCTCATCCATGCACTTCTTTCTTGTTGCTAATATATTTATTCTTTTCAGGAAAAAACAGAAAATATTACAATAGAAAAATGTGCCACTTATTTGATTAGCTTTATTTATTAAAAACACAATCTTGTCACTCATATTCAGGTTCTTTTTGTTGGAGCCAGAATGCAGTGCTTGTACAACGTACAAAAGTGGAGACCATCAGATGGACAGGATCAGGGGACGGAATTATTTCTGGTGGAATGGAGGTAGTTTTCTGGAAGAAGAGTAACAAATGCTGGGAAATCGCATGGAAGTTCAAAGCAGATCAGCCCCAAACACTCGTAAGTGCAACCTGGTCTGTTGAAGGCCCTTCAGCAACTGCATCACGTCCTAGTAAAGAACAGATTGAAGGGTCCTTAATCAATCAGGTAAGCAAATGTGTGTTTGTATGTCAGAGCAATGGAGTATGTGAATATTCAAAAGCCAAACTTCAACACCCTCTACCTGTTGTGACAATTCAATGGAGACCATCAAGGGGAAGACTATCAAACAGATACAGTAGGTATTCAAAAGGGAATGTATTACTGACATGCTGCTTAGATGGAACTGCTAGGTTATGGAGTGAGGTTGATAATGGAAAGACCAAGAGGGCTGGGAAGAACACAGGGTCCTCTTTTTGTGTTGTTGCTGTTATTGAGATTAGTCAGTGTTTAAATGGAACTCTTGGTTCAGATATATTTGTGATGTGGGGTACGGAAATTGAGGGGTTATTTAGAAGAGGCGAAGGAGACAAACAAATTTTTTCCAAAGAAGAATTTGAGCACGACGTGAGAAAGTGTGATTGGTTAGTTGGATATGGTCCTGGAATGTTGCTTAGCTTTTGGGCTGTCCACTGTCTTGATGATGTTTCCCCGCTGAGATTTCCCCGAGTTACATTATGGAAGAAGCATGAACTTCAGAGCCATGACATAGGAACCATTTATAAGTTTGACTCATCTGATTTTAAAAACGCATTGCTTATGCATAATAAAGTCATTATATCAAGAAACTCCTTGTCTGGTCCACCAAGTACATGCTCTTTACTTCAGCTCTTACCTTGTAATTCCTTAGTTTGGTCATTTTTCCATATTCAAGAAACACGCGACGCTGTTGAGAACTCCCTTGATAATGGTAAAACAGATGAAATATCTTCCCATTTGACTGGTGGGTCTTTAAACTTAGATGGACACAGTGGAAAAATATTAAAGGTTTCGATTCATCCTTATACAAGTGAAGCTCAGGTTGCTGCTTCTCTTGATTCTAATGGACTGCTTATTTTTTGGTCACTTTCTAATATTTCAAACTCCATTTTGGGATGTCCAATGTTGGTTCCTACTTGGGAACTCTGTGGAAAGCTTGCAACTCAACACTCGTGCTCCATGTATACAAGCTTGACATGGGCACCTTCAATACTTGATGAGCAACTGGTGTTTTTTATGGGACATAACAGGGGGATTGATTGCTTCATAGTCAATATTAGTCGAACTGAAGAAGAAAACATAGAATGTCACTACTTATGCACTATTCCCTTCACTGGTCATGGTCCTTATGAGGATGGCCCACACGATATATTTGCAATTCCTTTGAACTCTATGTGTAATAAAACATTTCGTAATAATAAACTTATGCTATTGGCAATTTGGATGGGGAGATTTGAAGCTCTATCATGGGAGGTTAACTTGCACTCTTTTGACATGTCAACAAGTTGTTCTGAATGCAACTTTGATGCTAAAAGCATTGATGACAACAGTGTTTGGGCATTTGAAAGTACATATGCTAGTAAAAGATATTACATTACTGTAATTCCATGTTCATCTGACTTTCCAAGTTCCAATGATTCGGTTACTAGTTTTGCAGTGGCGGATCCAGGAACCCTGAGTCGCAGACAACAAGAGTTTGGATTTGCAAATGATCTTTGTAGTAGCTCTCCTACATATATCTTGGCCACAGGCTGCTCCGATGGTAGCTTGAAACTCTGGAAAAGTAACCGTGACAATCCGTTGACCCTGAACTTGCCGTGGGAGCTTGTGGGTATGTTTGTTGCACATACTGGTCCTGTCAAAGGTATATGTTTCACTGATTGTGGACAGAAAGTTGCTACATTCTGCAGCGGAAATGATTCGAATGCTGTCAATACCATCCATATATGGGATGCTGTAAATCTGATCATTGCAGGGACATTTATTTTAGAAGATACACTCACGGTTGAAAGTGATATTACTACTCTCAAGTGGTTAACTTTAGGAACTGGTGAGTTATTGCTTGGAGTTTGTTTGCAAAATGAATTGCAAGTATATGCTCAGAAGCGTTGTGACGGCCTGACTAGGTCAAACTCTGTAAATTTTCCGAAATTAAATGTTCACATTGCATTTGCTCAAACTTCCCTTCCAATAAATGATTTCTTATGGGGACCCAGAGCTGCTCCGGTGGTAATTCATGGAAATTACTTCAGTATATTTAGTCATTGGTTGTTCCATGTGGATAAAAAGCAACAGAGTGAAACATATGAAGACATAAGTTCTGCCGTTTTTACTGATTGTGACATTGGTGCTTTCGGAGAGCTTTCAACTGTAGACAGTCTTGCAGATTGCGATTCGAAGCAGTCCATCACAAATAATGTGAACAGTAACAACCTGTACAGTAGTGTATTTCTTGCCAAGGAACAATTAAAATCTGAACTCCTTACCAAGGTTGGTTTGTGGAGCATCTTAGAAGTAGCTGAACTGATCGGTGGATCTTTGCCTACTTATCACCCTGATGTACTTCTTATCAATATAAGTTCAGGTAATGGTTGAGTAAATTGTTTTCTTTCAGGATGACTGATGACTCAACAAGTTTAAGTCATGTTTGGATAAACAACTTAATGAAATTTTTATACCATAAGTGCTTATCATATTAGTTATGTATAAGCTATTTCGATAACAAAAGATAAAATAAAGTCAAATTGTTTTCAAATAAATTATAAGCTGTTTTCATATGTTATTCAAGAGAGCTTATAAAAATAAGATGAAAACAGCTTATGGACATGTCATAAACTGATTTCACAAGCTCTCTCTAGTAGTCTCACAAGTGTTTAAGCTGGTAGATAAGCTCGAATAAGTTAATCCGAACAGGCCCTTACTCAAGCATGTGATGGAAATTATATCATTTTTTCACTATTATTTTTATATTTTTCAGGCAACTGGAAACGTGCTTATGCAGCTGTTAAGCATTTTGTTGAATGCCTGATTTCTAATTATGATCCTAAAAAGAGACAGATCACCAGAAGGAATGGTCTTCCAAGTATCATATTGTCAGATTATTTAGAAGGCCTTGTGCCAAAAAGTTCGCAAGATAAGGGATTTAATTGGAGTGGGGATGTTGCTTCGATCACTTCATTTTCACTGGCTCAAAGTAGCTCGTTCCAGTTTCCATATCATTTGGATTCCAGTTCTGAAAATAAAAGAAGTTCCACCTCAACTAGTTCTGAGCTTAATGGATTTATTGAATCTTTAGAGAATTTTCCCAATTTACCACATTTGATCAACATAGAAAGGACAGAGATTCTCTCCATCATTGATCTGCTCAGGGAAGTTAGTAATCCAGACTCCTCTTCTGCATATCAAAGTCTTGATGAACCTGGGCGAAGGTATTACTGAACCTATTCAGTATTTTTATGGTTTTCTGTTAAATCTTCCTGTTTGATGTATTTTTTTTCTGTCACCTTTTGATTTTTTAGCACCGAAAATTCATATGAACTCAGATGATGATTTATTATATATATAAAAATATGCGAGCAGTGATGGTGGAACCTGATAGGCACTTTGTTGCTTTTTTGTACATGGTAATAATATGGTCTCTAAAATTTTCATTATAGGTTTTGGGTTGCACTAAGGTTTCAGCAACTACTTTTTCAACGGAAGTTTGCTAAAGCTGCATCTGTCGGGGAGATGATCATTAACTCAAGGTTGTTCGTATGGGCTTACCACTCTGACTGTGTAGAAAATCTATTTGGTTCTGTCATACCCAATGAACCATCGTGGCAAGAAATGCGTGCTTTGGGTATGGGATTTTGGTATGCTAACATACCTCAATTGCGTGCAAGGGTAATGCTTGGTCCTTTTCTATTTTGCATTCTTCTCCGTGTTCTATGAGTAAACGAGAGAAAACAAAATCTTGAAATGATAGCCTTCTTAATTATGCTGATTGCATGATGTTGCAAGAAAAGCAGGGATTTCTCATTAACTTCAAAAAATTGGCATGTGGAAGAAACAAATTTATTTCACAAATTGATGATGTAGCCTTTATGTGATTACCATTTGTGGATTATTGCCGTCATACATCAGAATATTTTGTTGTTTATTCCTCTCTTTCCAATTCAAACAGCTTAATACTTTCATTATTCCTCTTAACTCTAGATGGAGAAATTAGCAAGAGCACAGTATTTGAAGAACAAAAATCCTAAGGATTGTGCGTTGCTGTATATTGCATTGAACAGAGTTCAAGTTTTAGCCGGCCTTTTCAAAATCAGTAGGGATGAGAAGGATAAGCCTTTAGTGGGTTTTCTCTTGCGCAATTTTCAGGTAAATTGTCTGACAGCACATCTGCAAGCACTGTTGTTTTTTCAGATGGCTTTTTCATTAAGCCAACAAAGGACTACTAATTAGACCAATGTTTTAAAAACCTGACCTAACTGGCCGGTTCAACTAGTTCAGCTGGGAATCGACCAGTTTTCCAGTTGGTTTTATCCTGGTTTTACCACAGTTTGGTTGAACTGGGCTGAATCGGTTGAACTGCAGTTGATTTGTTTTTTATTCTTTCAATATGGAGTATGCAAATGTAAAATTTCCTCCTTGTACATGCATTTGTTTTACCACGTTTATAATGTTAAATTCTTGAAGTAATTGTAATTAGTTGATTACAGGATGAGAAAAATAAAGCTGCTGCTTTAAAAAATGCTTATGTCTTATTGGGAAAGCATCAGATGGAATTGGCGGTTGCTTTCTTTTTGCTTGGAGGTGATCATTCTTCTGCTATAAATGTTTGTGCTAAAAACCTTGGGGATGAACAGCTTGCACTAGTCATTTGTCGCCTTGTTGAAGGCCACGGTGGACCATTGGAGCATCACTTAATTGCTAAGTATATATTTCCGTCGGCAATTGATAGAGGAGACTACTGGCTGGCTAGCCTTCTAGAGGTGCCCAAAATACTTGCATTCATGTATCCATAAAACATTCTGTTATATTCTACTTGTAATGGTTAATTTCATACTTGATCCTTACTGTAACCTGCTCTCCATGATTTGCAGTGGGAAATGGGTAATTACTATCAATCTTTTCATAGAATGCTAGAGTTTTCAGTCAACACGGTGGCTCCCGAGTTCACCATCATGTCCAATTCTGGTTCTTTTCTGGACCCTACTGTTGGATTTTATTGCCAAATGCTTGCGACAAAGAATAGCACACGGAATGCTGTAGGAGAGCAAAATTCTGCCATCCTTTTAAGGTGGGCAACTTTGATGACAGTTACTGCCCTAAAAAGATGTGGTATTCCTGTAAGTTTATTTATCATATTACACAATTATTTGATTTTTGTAATTGTAATTTTAAAAATGAGTTAGCTTAATATACAAGCATATCTGGCCAAATCAAGTTACTTTGTTTAAACTTCCGACTATTTGTTGAATGTGACTTGAGACGTGTTTACCTTGGGCTGGTTGACATGAAACCTGTGTACTCTCCTACTTTGTTCTTCATATGCGAGAAATATGTGTCGTACCTTCAATAGCTTAATATTTAGATGTGGTTTTCATTTTTATTTTTTATAGTGGAAAAGTTAGTGTGTTATTGCCTTGTTTATAGAATGGTCCTCTTTAGAAGAGATTATTGTTTCTTTTTGCGGTATATTTCTTATGCCTGTTTCATGTAAATGTGTCCACCTGCTCCTCCTAGGATGATTCTGCAGTGCAGATGATTGGTGTGCTCCTCCAAGTTCCTAACCAGATGCTTAGTTGAAATCTGGGAGAATTGTTAAACTACTCTATAATCCTTTTTTTTTTACCGGTTTTGTGATTTCATCAAATTAATTTTTTTTATTTGTGTTAGCTCTAGATAAATACTCACAAGTCACAACAGCTTCTTCTATGTCTGAAGTTTTATGTGCATGCCATGATATTACACGTGTCAGTACAATGCCAATATGTGACATTATATGCATGTGTACGTACCTATTTTCTGGTTCGTGATCATTTGTAATGTTCTCTTGTTTTAAGCTTGAGGCATTGGAGTATTTCTCATCTTCACCAAGCATGCTTGGGACTGCAGATCAAGAGAATGAATTGGGTGATGTTTTGTCCAGTACATTAAAGCCTTTGCCAGGAAAATCGTCTAACTGGTTATCTGCTGATATATCTGTGCATCTGGAGTTTCAAGTTAAATTGAATTTGGCCCTTTGCTACTTATCGAAACTGATAAGAGAGCATCCAAGTTGGCCTTACACTTTTACAGAATCTGATGGAGAAGCCTGTTATTCTGAAGAGTACATGATTCAATACGAGAAATCAAATTATAGTTTTAAACAAAAGTTATACGCAGGGTTTGATCTTTTCGAACAAAGGTTTTCACTGACTCCATGCTATCTAATCAGCTCGGTATGCTTTCCTTTTCCAGTATTTTTTTTTCTTCTTCCTTTTATGTGTGTGTGTGACCATTGGCAGCAATATATTTACAGTGATTATTCTCTTTCCAATTCCCCTTTTCTCTACAGATCTTACTCTTACTTTGCCATCACGGACTATGGTACATTGGGTATGATGTGACAGATGGAAGCACTCAAGGAGAACCATCTCAAAAGAAGACTGATAGATTTGATGTTTCCAATTTATCTCCTTCTCAATTCAAACCCCTGTTTAAAGCTGCAGAAGAAATCTCCTTTTTGTATTCGAGATTTTTTTCTGCCTGCGGTATGGTATATTCTCAACAAAGCTCGACTCCTGAGAAAGGTGCATCAGCTGATATCAAATCTAAATTTTTGGATACTTCCCAGTGTCACTTTGAAGGTCTTCTGAATTCATTGTGGTATCTAAGAGCTGTTTTGAGGAGTCAACTGAGGTCTATTAGCAAAGATCTTGTCAAAAAGCATCTTGAAATCCTTGATTTATTTGAATATTATTTATATTTTTCATTAGCTTGGCTTCATAGAAACTCAGAAGCCCTTTTATTTATGGTGCAACCTTTCTTGATTGCACATGATGGTTGTAATCCTTATGAGGTTGATATGGTGAATCTTAAGAAACTTATCCCAAAAGTTGCACAGTTGTTGGCTCAAAATTCTTTCATTACTAATATAGAAAACCTTCAAGTATCCAAATGCGCAGCGGATAAACTAGATGCAGATATGAAGTATTCAGTTCCTGATGATGAAAAATGGAAGATATTAGGGACCTGCTTGTGGCAGCATATGTCTAGATTCATGATATCTAATTTGAATTTGGTTCTTGCCAAACTTGAAGATGAAAATGTGTCTGGTTCTTGCCACAGATATAGGGAATCTAATACTCCTAGAAATATGGATTTTGATAGCATCAGCTTACCAGAGCAGATTCTATTAGTCACATTTAACTTATGTGATTTACTGACGACAACAGTTACTCACATTTCTTCTTATCATATTAAACAACTTGCGGAATTTTTGTGGCAGAAATTGGAGAATGATTCAAATGTTATGACTCTTGAATGGTTAAAACAAACAAGGCAGTTAGAATCCAATCAGAACAATAACCTGGACATTTCGGAATTGGTGAACGGGAAAGATAACTATCCTGTTCATCAGTTACTATGGGATCACTGTGCTGATCCCAAATTGATACGCGACTGCTTTGCACAGGAGAAACTCAATTGGTTAAAGGATTCGGATCATAAGCCTATGAAAGGATGGAGTGACCTGTATACAATTATGACAGGATTGCATAAAACTGATGACTCGCATGATAATCATGAAATAGAATCTCCTGTCAAAGGAATGCTTCCAAGTGGCCATGCTTCTACAAGATCCAACTCGAAAGATATAACTTTTGCTAATATTGAAGACTTTCAGAGTCCCAGAGAAATTTACAAGAGAAATGGAGAACTTTTGGAGGTAGTTATTATCCCTTTTATCTAATCATTTTCATATGGAAATACATATGTCTATATAAGAATAACATCAATATATGCCTGTGCAGGCACTGTGTATAAACTCTACCAATCAACAGGAAGCTGCAGTTGCTACCAACCGGAAGGTTTGCCCTCTTAATTTCCTGTCATTCTGAAGCTTTGGGTAGTTTCATTTTTCAACACCATTTACATGTCTGTGATTTTTATGCAGAAAAGATTGTTTAATAATTTGCGTCTAGGGACTAACATATTTTGTAAATAAAGATATGGATAAAGCATTTTATTGAGATTGTAATGGTTATTGTATCATTTTTGTCATTATAATGTGAAATTATAATTTTATAACTATAATTATAATTGTTTTATGATTATACTAGTATTCCTCCTAGACTCTTTGAGTTAAATTTCATTTCAATCAAACTGACACTAGAAAAATCTTATCATCCATCATCCGAATATACAGCTAAGTGTGTAAATTTCTTTGTTTCCTCTTATCTAATTCAGGGTATAGTATTCTTTCACTTGGAAGATGAGATTCCTTTTAATGGCGAAGCAGACCTTTTGTGGACCAAGGCCGATTGGCCACAAAATGGATGGGCAGGTTCAGAATCCATCCCTGCTCCTACTTGTGTTTCTCCTGGTGTTGGCCTTGGGAGGAAAAAAGGGGCACACCTCGGTCTTGGTGGAGCAACTGTTGGTATGGATTCTTCAGCTTGGCCTAGCAGAGACTTGACAGGCAATGGAGCTTTAGGAATGCTAGGTTATGCTGGTATTGGTGCCTCTGGATTGGGTTGGGAAACTCAACAAGACTTTGAGGATTTTGTTGATCCACCTGCCACTTTGGAGAATACAAGTACCAGGGCTTTTTCTAGTCATCCAATGAGGCCTTTCTTCTTGGTTGGTTCAAGCAATACACACATTTACTTGTGGGAGGTAAAAAAGTCTTTAGTTTCTGTACATTCACCATGATAGATGTGATTGTAGACATAGAAACAATCTTCTTTAGTTTTTTCAAAGGCTGGCTTTGTCTTTCTAGTTACATATTTACTCTTAAAGCTTCATGCACATGCTATTCTTCTGTCACTATGGAGGAGGGCATCCTTTGCGTTAATGATTTGTTAAACTAGGCTCTTTTGTTTATGACACACCCTTAATAAAAATTGAACCTTCAATCATCCTATATAGATCCTTTAAAAATTTGAATTTTTTTTTCCAAGTGGTTATTCCCTTTGTTCCTTTTTACTTGTTGCTATTGTAGAAGAATTAGAGGAATGGGTGGAATGAGATAATAAATAGTTAAGGATACTACAGGAAGAATCTAAATAATTTCAGCAAAAGTAACAAAATTTATTGGTTTTCTTGGTATGTGTAAATAACCTTAAAACAACTACTAAAATGGAACAAAGGGAGTATAATACAATAACAGGACTAATAATATCTGGATTACTCTTGTGAGTTGATTAATTGCATTGATTGTCGATATTTTAAGCTTATGATTAACAAGAAGCCTTATAATATACAGTTCAATAAGGACAAAGCTACTGCTACATATGGAGTGCTGCCTGCTGCTAATGTCCCTCCGCCTTATGCTCTTGCATCAATTTCAGCATTACAATTTGACCACTTTGGGCATCGTTTCGCCAGTGCTGCATTAGACGGAACCGTCTGCACATGGCAGCTGGAGGTAGGAGGAAGGAGCAACGTTCGTCCAACAGAATCATCCCTCTGCTTTAATGGCCAAGCATCGTATGTACTTTGTTTCTCAGAACTGAGTTATTATTTTAGTCACCCTTCACTTTAAGTTGTGTTTGGATGTTAACATTTGATTCAAAATATGAGCATCATGAAAATTACAACTAGCTTTTAAAACGTTATTTAATTTTCTAGTTGATTATATTAACCATTTGAATCATGTTTAGGATGGAGTTCTACAAGTATGTTTTTCTGGTCTGTTGATATGTATTATTTTTTCTTTGCTAAAGATGTTATTTGTTTCAATTTACTTGTGTAACTGAAAATCTATTTTATGTTTGATTTCAGGGATGTCACGTACGTTTCCTCAAGTGGATCAATAATAGCTGTGGCTGGATATAGCTCTAATAATATTAATGTGGTTATATGGGATACTTTAGCTCCACCTTCAACTTCTCGAGCTTCTATTTTATGTCATGAAGGTTTATTTCTATATTATGCATTTTAATAAATGTGTGTCACTCCCAAAAAAAATAAACCACCTCACCCCCTTTAGAAAGTTAGTTAATATTTGTTTATATTTTGGATCACCGAACGTAACATTGTCTTTTTATATTTGAGACTATAGGGACTAAGATTTATATATTGTTAGCCGTTTAAAAGAAAAGTGTATGTCCTGTTTTATTAGGAAAATTGGCTCACCTCTTTTTATGTACTGACCTTTGCATGTTTTGTGAAGGTGGTGCGCGCTCCCTTTCTGTATTTGACAATCAACTAGGAAGTGGTTCTGTTTCACCTCTTATTGTGACTGGTGGTAAAGGCGGCGATGTTGGACTTCACGACTTCCGCTATATAGCTACCGGAAAGGCGAAAAGGCATAGGCGTTCTGATAGCATTGGACATAGCTCTCTCACATCTTTGAATTATGACAAGGACCATAATGTTGATGGGATGCTTTGGTATATTCCAAAGGCACATTCAGGTAAAGAGAGTTTATCTGCACTGGTAGTTATGGTTTATACTTTATTGCTTATCTAATAATGTGCATAAATTTTATGATCTTAGCGAGTGTCACAAAAATAGCTACCATCCCAAATACCAGCTTGTTTTTGACTGGAAGCACAGATGGAGATGTCAAGCTCTGGGATGCTGAGAGCTCAAAGTTAATACATCACTGGTCTAAGCTACATGATAAACACACTTTTCTCCAGTCAGGCTCTCGTGGCTTTGGTGGCGTTGTTCGGGTAAATGTTTTTGAAACTTGCATGTCAATTTTTTTTGTTTTTGAATGAGTTGGCATGAAATTAACTTATTTTAAACGGCTGTGTCTCGTATGAACTTTTACATTCCAATTTTTTTTAGAAGTGCTCTAATTTTACTTTTCCATAAATAGCTAAAAAGCTTAAGGATTTTCTCGTAAGCAAAGAAATATAAACTCAAGTCAGAAACCAATCTATCGTAAGCAAAGAAATATAAACTCATGTCAGAAATCAATCTATCGTAAGCAAAGAAATATAAACTCACGTCAGAAATCAATCTATCGTAAGCAAAGAAATATAAACTCACGTCAGAAACCAATCTAAACTATACCTTAGTCTCTACTAAATGAATTCTGTCGAGGATGGGTTATGAAACCATCTTATAACTTGTATTTGAGCTGAATTCAACCTCAGCAACTAGCTCATGTAATGAAGGTTACTCCTACTTATAACTACTATCTCGTCTAAATTGATACTAAGATCTCCAAAAAAAAAGTGAACAAATAGATAGCGCATCTAGGACAGAAATTTAACACACTAATACTATTCCCTTAAATTGTCGCAGGCTGCTGTTACGGACATTCAAGTTGTTCCACATGGTTTTCTTACATGCGGTGGGGATGGAAATGTAAAGCTTGTACAGTTGAAAAGTCACCTGCGTGGCTTCAGGGATGAGTAACGATACGTTTGAGATGCTTCATTATTGATGTTAATCTCTACTATTGCACCAAATGCCTCGGTAAGAGTGGTTAAATTTTCTTGATAGCTGATTTTGACAACTTGCATAAGAAAATATGCAAATTTCCGAAGCCACCGACTCTATTGAGGCAGAACTCTTCATGTTGCTAAGATCTACAAGAGGCAGTGCTTAAATTCATTGGGGACAGCAATTAGTCCTTAACTTGGGAAAGCATTTCATCCTGGAACATGAACATCTCATGCTAGTGAACCTCATTGCTTTGATTACTAAATGGGTTCCGTTTTGTTCTAGTCATTCATTCTTCCGTTAGGTTCTAGTCATTCTTTTTGTATAGTATAAGTTCAATCACTTGGTCAGGCATTCTGTGGTATGAATACCTCAAGCCTATCAATTTTTTTGAAAAGATATAGTCTTGTAATATTTTATGTCTATTACCTTTTGAGCTCAATCACTTGATTATAGTGTGTTTATTTGAAAAAGGAATAAGAACATATGATAATGTTGGTATCAAAGATAAATGTCCAAAAACCCTTACTTCTCCGGTGGTTTGCGACAGCGAGTACTGTGGCATAAGGGGCTGGTTTTGGTCAGCATCCAGAGAATGATTTGGAAGGGAGTGTGGAACAGTTGGCAGCTTTGGTAGACCAAGAAAAGTTGATGTGTTTGTTCTCCTAAGGAACTATTAATTGGATGGTACAAGAAAATACTTAAAATCACATTGAAAATTAAAAGTGATACTCTTTTTAAGACAAATACTTTTTTTTATAAATGTTATAGTTACCATGGGGTATATAAAATTTTATCTTTTCGTAACCAACATTTATATTTATTTACTTTTTTATTCGTTTGCATACTATAGTGCTCATATTCTGAATTTTGAATATTGGATAGAAAATTACAATTTGATCTTATCCCTACAATTTCTAGTTACTTAAAAAAAAATCTCCAATTTTTAGGGAAAACAGATTTTGGTAATTCTCCATCCGTTTCTTTTTAAGTGTCGTTTGACTTTTGAGTGTGAATTTAATGTTCCTATTTAACTATTGTTTTGGTATTTTAAGGATATGATTTGTGAATTATAGCTTTTGTCAATCACTCTTATCTTTTTCAATAAAATTAATTAATGCTATATATTTGAAAAACTTTTAAAGTTTTTTTTTTTAAAGAAAGTTTGTTTTCTGCTATCTTAAAATTGACAATTGTTTGTTATGAGAGACAGAGTGTGCATAAAAATAGTAATTTGTTGGAGAAAAAGATAGTAACTAACAGTTGTTTGTTACGAGAGGAAAGATAACATATTAAATTTATTAGAAAGAGAAAGTGTGTGCAAAAAATAAGAATATATTGGTTGATTAAAATAAGGGTAAAATAGGAAATAAAAGTGCAAAAATTCACTTCGCTAATCTGGTATTAATATTTCAAAACGACACTTAAAAAGGAAACAAATGGAGTATAAAGTTTAGTCACCACTCACGAGTAAAACCTTATCAAAAATATATTTTTAAACTAATTTTAGGTTTAATTTAGAAATTAAGTGTTACAAATTTTAATAAAAAGTGATAAAATCAAATCACAATTTAATATAACATTAATTTTAAATTAGATAAAACAACTTTGAATATAAGATAAATCATCTGTGTCCTTCAAATATTGCGTGTAATTTTAGTCCCCTCTTTTTTTCTCTGAACAACTTTACTTAGAGAATATGAGCACCATAAATTTTCACCATCTATTATTTGGCAGCCCCTCGATCCAAATTTTCAATGAAGTGTTGTGGTACCTAAAACACGGTGTTAGTGTGACTATTGGAGAATTCATTCTTCGTTGTTTAAGATATTTTACAACCACTTTATTATGCATCATGAGAATTCATTCTTTCTTATTATTCATGTATTAAATACAACTCTTAAAATTATGTATGTCATGTGAAAATGAAGATTATATATATATATATATATATATATATATATATATCCT
>Ga0315914_1006530_pt1 | contig 16502 bp, 24 predicted proteins | sample MpolenodulesMG_FD_203920 | JGI IMG/M metagenome (GOLD analysis project Ga0315914, IMG submission 203920) | Medicago polymorpha root nodule microbial communities from Los Angeles, California, United States - elongated nodules | ecosystem: Host-associated > Plants > Roots > Nodule | place: USA... | reverse complement strand
GTAAGCGTACACATAAGTATTATCATGGAAAGGTTTCGTCAGATCATTTGACATTCTTGTCACTTGGGTAGCAATGATGTGTTTCTAGATACCGCTCATTGTTTATAGTATTAAATATTAGGGGTGCGTTTAGTAAATAACGCTAATTAGTTAGCAGAATTACTAAACTCGTTATTGGGCTTACTGAAGCCCAATAGTGACTTCTGACTTGCAGAGCACACTAGGAGTTCTATAAATAGAACCTTAGTGCTGAAGTTTTTGGTTACACATTTTGAAGAAACCCTAGCTCTCTGAAACTTCTGATTCCTTGGCTAGCACCGAGTTTTGGAGGAGCACCGTTCGTGTGGACTTGCTAGAGGCTTTGCTGCTTGCTGCTTGCTTTGATGTGCTCGTGATTCCAGTTTCTAGTTTCCAGCCTTCAGATTCCACACTTCGAGGTAACAATCGAATCACTGATTCATGTGTGAATTCGTAATGATCCAAGAAAGAAAATTGAATATTTTATCCACAGCTTTATTCTGTAAACATTCGATTTTCCTTCAGAAACCCATATCTTTCAGGTTCTTGACATATCCTGCTAGACCTACGTGGTTCTTGTGTTATTGGAGTAGGATTTTCTGTCACAACAGTTTGTGTATCCTGCTTCTGTTCCTCCATCGGTATATCACTACTTTGTGGGTCTTGAACATTTTCAAGATCTACTTTTCTCCCACTGATTCCTTTGGAGACAAATTCCTTTTCAAGGATGACTTCATTTTTAGAGACAACAACTTTGCCCTTAGAAGGATTATAAAAGTAGTATCCTCTAGTTTCTTTAGGATATCCCACAAATAAACATTTGTCAGATCTTTGTTCAAGTTTAGTAGACATTTGTCGTTTTGCATAAGCTTCACAACCCCAAATCTTTAAATGTTTCATACTGGGTTTTCGACCATTTCATATCTCATATGGTGTCTTTTCTACCGCTTTGGATGGAACTCGGTTAAGTGTATAAGCTGCAGTTAATAAGGCGTGTCCCCACAAGGAGTTTGGAAGATCAGCATGACTCATCATTGATCGGACCATGTCTAGCAAGGTTCAGTTTCTCCTTTCAGAAACACCATTCCATTGTGGCATTCTAGGAGGTATAAGTTGGGATAAGATCCCACACTCTTTTAGATGATTGTCAAACTCTAAGGTCAAATAATCTCCACCTCGATTAGATCGAAGCATTTTGATTTTCTTGCATAGTTGGTTTTCTACTTCATTTTGAAATTCCTTGAATAAAGTAAATGATTCAGATTTTTGTTTCATTAGATACACATATCCAAATCTACTAAAGTGATCAGTGAATGTAATGAAGTAATGAAAACCTCCTTTAGCAGGCGTGTTTAGGGGTCCACACACATCAATAGGTATGAGACCTAAAAGATCACTAGCTCTTTCACCTTGACCAGTAAATGGGGTCTTTGTCATATTTCCTAATAAACAAGATCGACATGTATCGTATGATTCAAAATCAAAAGAGTCCAAAATTCTATCTTTATAGAGTTTGGAAATGCGATTCTCATTTATACGGCCTAAACGACAATGCCAAAGGTAAGTCGGATTCAACTCATTAGGTTTCATCCTTTTATGATCAATGTTATAGATAGGCATATCGAGATCAAGGATATAAAGTCCATTAATCATAATCACACTAGCATAAAGAATATTATACAAATAAACAGAACAACATTTGTCTTTTATCGTAAAACAAAAACCAGACTTGTCCAAACAAGAAACAAAAATAATATTCCTGCTAACGGCAGGTACATAATAGAAGTTTTCTAAATGAATTAAAAGACCACTAGGTAAGTTCAATACATAAGTTCCAACAGCCAAAGCAAGAACATTTGCTCCATTGCAAACTCTAAGATCGACCTCGCCTTTTGCCAATGCTTTACTCGTTCTCAGCCCCTGCAAATCAGTACAAATATGAGAACCACATCCAGTATCTAATACCCATGATGTAGAAGTAGACATATTAATTTCTATAACAAAAGTACCTGAAGAAGTAGTGACAACAGTTCCATTCTTCTTGTCTTCTAGATATTTTGGGCAGTTACGATTCTAATGCCTAGTCTTACCGTAGTAGAAGCATTTGCCCTCCTTAGCCACGCCTCTAGTAGGCTTCAAAGATTTGGTTGATGGCTTAGCAACATTTTTTCCATTTCCATTTCCCTTAAACTTATTAGGCTTCTTGTGATGCTTTTTGAACTTTCCATTGTTGACCATCAAAATGGCCTTTCCTTTCCCCTTCATATTCTTTTCAGCAGTTCTTAACATACCCGCAAGTTATGGAAGAGTTTTGTCCATGTAATTCATGAGGAAGTTTTAGACAAAATGGCCAAAACTTTCTAGAAACAATTGAAAGATAAGATCGACAACAAGTTCTCGCTCTAGGGGTAAACCCCATCGAGCTAGATTCTCAGCATACCCAATCATCTTGAGTACGTGAAGTTATGTGGGACTTCCTTCCGACTACTTGGTTAAGAAAAGGGCCTTGGAGACATCAAATCTTTCATGCTTAGCCTACTCTTCATAAAGAGCCTTAAGGTGGTCGATCATATCGAATGCAGGCATACCCTCGTCCTGTTTCTGCAGCTCAAGAGTCATGGTTGCTAGCATGATGCAAGAGACTTCCATAGAGTCATTAAGATGCTTATTATAAGCATTTCTCTGAGCCGTAGGAGCTCCAGCAGGTGGTGCCTAAGGAATAGGTTCATCAAGCACATAAAACTTTTTCCTCATGTGTGAGGACAATCCTCATGTTTCGGTGCCAATCTAAAAATTTAGTTTCAGACAATTTTTCTATCTCAATGAGTGATCACAAAATGTTGTTTGATGCGTTTGTTTCCATCTACAATTTTAAAATATACAAAATAAGTATCATGAAAATAACATATTTAATTTGGCCTTTAATTAAATACGCTCACACTATTTTACTCAAATCAAATGACCTTCAAACATTTGATTCGGAAATTCCCATTGGAAGATTATCGTTGTTGACATTCCACTTGAAAAGTTAATGACTTTAACATAGTCATTGAGATGCCTATTATAAGCATTTCTCTGAGCCGCAGGAGCTCCAGCAGGTTGTGCCTCAGGAGTAGGTTCATCAAGCACATACAACTTTTTCTCATATGTGAGGACAATCCTCATGTTTCGGTGCCAGTCTAAAAAGTTAGTTTCAAACTTTTTTTCTTTCTCAATGAGCGATCTTAAAATGTTGTTTGATGCGTTTATTGCCTTATACAATTTTAAAATATAAAAAATAAGTATCATGAAAATAACATATTTAATTTGGCCTTTAATTAAATACGCTCCCACTATTTTACTCAAATCAAATGACCTTCAAACATTTGATTCGGAAAATCCCGTTGGAAGATTATCGTTGTTGACATTCCACTTGAAAAGTTAGTGACTTTAACATAGTCATTGAGATGCCTATTATAAGCATTTCTCTGAGCCGCAGGAGCTCCAGCAGGTAATGCCTCAGGAATAGGTTCACCAAGCACATACAACTCTTTCTCATCTGTGAGGACAATCCTCATGTTTCGGTGCCATTCTAAAAAGTTAGTTTCAGACAATTTTTCTTTCTCAATGAGCAATCTTAAAATGTTGTTTGATGTGTTTGTTAGCTTATACAATTTTAAAATATAAAAAATAAGTATCATGAAAATAATATATTTAATTTGGCCTTTAATTAAATACGCTCCCACTATTTTACTCAAATCAAATGACCTTCAAACATTTGATTCGGAAAATCCTGTTGGAAGATTTTATAGTGGGTTGAAATCCATATTTCACCTTGTTTTGAGTCAACGGGGGTTGATCCCTCAAAACTAAGTTATTTTGGTAGGAACATTTTCAATTGCATCCTATACAACTTTCAAATCAATTGGTCGAATATCTCTTACTCAAATCTATCGTATAGACATATCCCAATTATTGCTTCTAAATTTATTCTAATCTTATGAAAATTAATTTAGTTAAGTTAAACCCAAAAGAATAACAACTGGGTAAATGAGATTACCGCACCGCAGCTTACTAGTATAGAACATGTGCTTCACAGAGGCAAACCCACACATTCGATATTAGTCTTGAAGGGTGTTATCCTTTTGAAAAGCATTAAACTTAATATATCAAATTGAAGGATTTTTATTAAGTTTGATCACACCTCACCACTGCTTATATATCATATATATTCGCACTCCAATCATTCAAACATGCATAACAATTATGAAAAATAAAAGTGACATGATTATGGCCTCCTAACGCTATGACTCTCTCAAGCCAATGAGAGAATCTAAACTAATCCTAGAAACGACCTTGCTTCTCCAAGCTAGACTTCCACTATCCTAACTTCTTCAGCCCTATTACCTCCTTGTATTATATTTACATAACATATAAAAGAAACTCGTTTTACATACGAGGGAGTGGATTAGAAGAGAATGTACAAATAGAAATTAAGAGAGAGGCACGACACGCAAGGCGAATTTCAATATCCAAAATAAAATAAAATAACTAAGGCCATAATCATTTACACATAGTAGTAATAATAATAAACACACTTTTATCATTATTCCTAAAAAAAATCATTATTATTATTTACACCTCATAATTAAAGAAATTAAATTAAAATTCGACATATGATCGAATCCAGGATGCTTCACCAGAGTTCAAAGAATCGGTTTCGAAGCTCCACACATCAATCGATAAATATGAACAAATATCATTTGACTTATTTAATGGACGATCAAAACTAGTATATCACATATATCATTGTTACGCATAATTTATCAACACGTTTCAGTCAATATGAATAATCAATATATTGATGCTTCACCAGAATTGGTTTCTGAAGCTATGCTTCACCATAAATAGTTTCTTAAGCTTCAAACAAATTGAAAAGCATGCACATACACATGATTTATATTATTTTATGTATTTATGATCGATCAATCATGGTCCTATCGATATGTCAATGCTTCACCAGAAACGGTTTCTGAAGCATCAAACAAATCGAAAAGCCATGCACAGAAACATGATATGATGCCAATTTTAATTCTCTTTATTATTTAATTTCATTCATTATATTTAATCAAATTAAAATATAGAGCAGTATCAAAGCAATCCGATTCATGGTTTCGTAATTGGCTCTGATACCACTGAAGGAAAATCGAATTGAAAAACAGGCACCGGAATAAAAAAAATCGATTTTCTTTCCTTGGATCATTATGAATTTGACATGAATCAGTGAATGAATGTTACATCGAGGTGCAGGAAGAATCACGATCACAAAGAAAAGAAAGCAGCAGAGCCTTTAGTAGTCCACATAAACAGTGCTCCTCTAATTCCCGGTGCTAGCCAAGTGATTAGAGGTTTGGGAGAATTAGGGTTTCTAAAACGTGTGACCAAGACTTCAGCACAAGGGTTCTATTTATAGAACTCCTAGTGTGCTCTGCAAGTCAGAAGTCACTATTGGGCTCCCGTAAGCCCAATAACGAGTTTAGTCTTTTGCTAACTAATTAACGTTATTTACTAAACACACAGATCATATAAGTCTTACTTATATTTCTTTTTGACTATTCCTTTGTGTGTGACCTCATAGGTTCTAGTCATTTTGGAAACAATATTAAATCTAGTATTTAATATTATAAACAATGAGCGGTATCTAGAAACACATCATTTCTACCCAAGTGATAAGAGTGTCATGTGATCTGACGAAAAAATTTCATGATAATATTCATATGTACAATTACTCCTTTGTCCTCATGTATGTATTGATCACAAGGCATAGATTTTATCACCCTTGTATAGATCAATATTCATATTTCTTGATCCCGAAATATATTAAACAACAAATAAGTCCAATATCTTATATTGACTTAGTTCGGCATGGCCATACAACTTTACAGTCATATTTCATCTAGAGGCCTAAAGATATATCTCCTGTTATGAGGAGGGACAAATCTCATCTAGGACACTCATGTCCCTCAGCATGATTCATCAAGTACCCATTAGCCAACGTTATGGTTATCCTTTTACAGACAATGTTAGAATGACAATAAAGCATTTGAGTCCACATCGAGGGATCATAGTGGTTTCAGGTCTAATAGTGATATACACTATTATCACTGTGAGAATATCTTATGATATTTTCATAACATACTATGTAGTATTCTCATGATGGGTCAATCCAGTATAAATATTACTCCTAATATTTATACATATGCATAGACTTAATATCTCATATACATGACCTATGAGATGTGATCATCAGCCTACATACATAATAGTCTTGGCGCTTTATTATTATCCCAATTTATATTAAAGCATGACTACAAACACATTTAAGAATAATGTTCTTTATTTATTTTTATTTTTTTTTAGAGAAATAAGCTTATAGCTTTTCATTATTAATCAAAGTAGTTATACAATGTGGTGTATTAAGATGAAATTGGAAACTAGCATGACATAGTGCGTCCTTAGCTAAACTATGTGCAACACCATTGGCTTGTCTCCGAATGAACTTCACATCAGAGTTTGTTAATTCGATCATCAACAAGTGTCTACAATCATGAAGTATGGCCATAAAATCAGAGACACCATCCCCCTTGTATATACTATCTGCCATAACTTTTGCAGTCAGTTTCAAAGTCCATGTTCACCAACTTGAGCTCGATTACCCACTGCATTGCATGTAAAAGTCCCAAGGCTTCCCCCATATCTACATCAAGTGAAAAGGGTGAGCCAAGCAGTTCGACCTGCCACAAAATTTCCATTAGCATCTCTTATGCAGGCTCCAAAACCAACCTTGTTGAGGGGAGTAGAAAAGGATGCATCAACATTACATTTGAATCTCCCTACACTCGGTTTTGTCCATCGGTCTGTCTCATGAGACGTGATGTTGTTATTGTTGCGGGGTCTCGTTGCTTGTGCATTCTTCCAACTGCTCAGAAAAGCTTCAGCTCGATCACCAATTTGTTGGGTCGTTTCCACAATATTGTCCAAATTTTGTTGTTTCGATGTTTCCATATGCTTCATAAGGTGACAGCAAAAATCTGTTTTTGAGGGATATCTAGATGTTGAAGCAAAGAAAATATTATCTTAGCACATGAAGAAGTAAGTGACTGAACCTGCTAAATATAATGCCAGAAGCTTAACCGCTGCCACTTACCAATGCTTTTACTGCACTCGAAAAACAAGTGCTTACCGTCTTCATCATATTCATTACAGATATCACAAATATTAGGACAGTCTACTCCTTTTGCAAGCAAACGCACCCGAGTCGGCAAGCAATTACGACATATATGCCACATGAAGTTCTTAATTTTTTGTGGAAGTTTGAGTTTCCATATGGCGTTCCAATGTCCCTCGACTCGGTGTTGTAGCATAATATCATTGTTGTTAAGAATGTCTCTATATGCACTACACACATAATAAAGGCCAATTTTCTCATGTCTCCAAACAGCCTTATCTGTGCGAACAGAAGTTAAGAGAGGAGTCTGCAAAATTTGGCTAGCTGTTCCGGGATCAAAGACATAGTGAATAAAGTTCTCATTCCATACCTTTGAATTCGGTTTGAACAAATGGGCAACAGTGAGGGCATCCCACATAACCTGCACGTCTGTGAGGGGCTGAAGACACACAGGGTCTTTTAACCAAGGTTGGTCCACACTGAAATGGATTCTCCCGTTCCTATGCTCCATTTTAACCCTTTGGTAATTACTTCTCTAGCGTTCCAAAGACTCCTCCAAACATAGCTTGGGTTATGTCCTATAGAAACATTAAGATAATCACTATGTGGAAAGTATTTAGCTTTGAGTAGTCTAGTGATAAGGGAATCAGGGTCAGTGATCAACTTCCAAGCTTGCTTCCCAACCATTGCCAAATTGAAGTCTCTAAGACTTTTAAAACCCATGCCTCCAAAGATCTTAGGAACAGAGAGGCGATCCCATTATAACTAATTCATACCTCTTGAATTTGTAGAATCGTGTCCCCACCAGAAAGCGTTAAGCATTTTTTCAATTTCACTAATGAAAGTACTTGGAAGTAAGAAGATGCTCATCACATACGAAGGTATGGATTGTAGAACTGATTTAATTAGAACCTCTCTTCCTGCCTGCGAGAGGCATCTGCTACTCCATGAGTTGATCTTATTCCATATTCGATCTCTTACAAATTTAAAAGTCGCTTTTTTACTTCTTCCAATCATAGATGGAAGCCCCTAGATACTTGCATGTGCTTAGCACCTGCTGGACTCCAAGGACTGTTGTTAGACGATTTTGACAATCCGTAGGAGTATTTCTACTGCAGTACATTTCTGATTTTCGCAAGTTAATTGCTTGTCCTGACGCAGCCTCATAGGTGGTTAAGATATTCTTCATTACCAACGCTTCTTCTTCACAAGCTCTAAAGAATAAAAAGCAATTGTCTGCGAATAGAAGAATAATGTTCTTTTTGTTAATGTAATCTAATTATTATGTCACACTAAATATACCAATACACGAACTATTTATTCTAAGGACTTTATTAACATTACAACAAATATAATAAAGATTGTCATATTTTATTTAATTATAAAAGTCATGATACATAGCATAAGTTTAAAATAAACTATTGGCCACTATGGCTTACACCAACATATTCATTCATTAATTAAAATCATTATCAAAAGCTTGACACCTAAACAACATCAACCAATACAAGAATTCTTACCTCATTCTTTATTTAGCTTAATCAACTCAACATATAGAATTCATCATTTCAAAAGTATAAGCAAGTAAATCATTGTCACCAATGAAATCACGAATTCACATACATATAATTCATACTTCATTACTGTCACTAAAATAATCATTATCAATTAAAATCACCAAGTGTACAAGTATCACAAAAAATAACAAACATCATCATGTACACATATTTCACCATTTACACTAATCACAAAGTTTCACCAAATGCACATAATCACCAAGCACATAGTCAAATGATTAACATAATTCACCAATGCACATAGTCAAATATGACACGGCTCATCAAGTATGAAATGTATGAAATGCGCTTAGACACGACTCTATATGCATGTGGTACCAATTTTTGTCATTGGATACAACTGTATCATAGTCGTCGTTGGACATAAATATCCTAGTCGTCTTCATTGGATATAAATATCTTACTTATGAATGCATGAACATATGACTCAATAATGAATACGTTCAACAAACAAGTCGTCATCATTTTCATCTTCCTTTTATATACATGCATTCATCATCAATAACGTCGTCATTTTGCATTTAATAATTCATCATCATTAATAAATCATGATCATTAAAATCATCATCATAATCATCATCAACAACAATCACCTCAAAGAACAACAAAGTTCCAAAATCACATTTTTGCATAACGAACGGACAACTATCCACATTATGACATTCTTCATATTAAACACCTAATCATCACTAATTCATTCTTATTCTAACATATCATCATGAACACAAAGCCAGTTGCAAGTTATTCGACCATAAAACTTCATTTAAACAAAGTTTGTCTATTTTCACCACTTTCATCATTATCTAAGTGATTCATCATAGACAAGCCATACATGTGCAAACACCTCAACAAAGCATACCCACACATCACAAAAAATAACAGTAGCATATACGTATCCACTTTACAAGCCAATTCCGATCAATTCCAAAATTTCACTAAGTTCGTCCCACTTTATCATTTTTCAAAAGGATATCATTTTCAAGCCAAAGCCAAGTTTAAAACTCACACACACCTTTCAAAACCATTTTGAAATCATTGCTATATAAAACAAACCATAACCCTATCAATTTCCTTGAGAAAACGAGTTTTCGGAAAATTTCATGTTCTTGAACATTTTTCAAATGATTTCAATTTGATTCACAAAACCAATCTCAATCCAATTCATTTGATTTTTCCAAAGGTTTAGAAAGCATAACAACAGTTAAATACATCAAAAGAATCATTTCGGAAAGTCTGGATCGACTCCAAGTACCCAGAACACCAAAAACATTGGTTGTTGCACTGAGCAACTCGCCCAGCAAGTTGCACCAAACATGTGCACCCTGTTCTTGGGTTTCCTCTCGGGAACCCATCCAATTTCACTCCAAAAACCCCAATTTTGATCCCCTTTGTTCCAAATTCGTCCCCCAAACTTGTTTATTTGTTAACATACATCCAAAGGCAATCAAAACAACTACAAACACGGAATCATAACCTCAATTCACATCAAAATCATCATCTAGCTCATTTTTCATCAAAAGTTCATATTTTCTCATTTTCATTCAAATTTCACAAACAACCACACAAATTCAAACCCCATCAACATACAAACATGTATAATCATTTAGGAAATGAATTTAAACATGTTCCAACTATAATCACTCATCAATTCATAGTTTACACTTAATTAAGCAAAAATCACCAAAACAACTTATCACCGACAACAACTATGAATTTAAGCACATAAACATATCAATTGCATGAAGTTTAACAAACCCATAATTACACACAAATTAAGAGCACAAAATTCATCACTAAAAATCACAAAAAGTCATAATTCACAATAATCACTTATGAGCCATAATTGAAAAGATGAAGTTATAGCTTAATTGATGAAATATATCCCCCTTACCTCTAAGCCTTGAATCCACTAGCTTAAGCTTCAATTTTCCGCTAGCTCTTCAAACCCCCAAGCTTTCTCCAGCTTCCTCTTCTTTCTTGTTCTCCATGTTTGTGATCTACTTTCTCTCTCTACCTCTTAAGTTTATGAAATGAGATAATGAATGGTTTAACCTAGTTTTCTCATAAGAGTTATGTATATATACCATATTCTAATTGGGCTAGGTTTCTAATTGTCATAATGGGCTCAACATTCTTACTAACTAATTCTCAAAAGTTATTACTCACTTAATCCGTTAAAACATCGAATAATTACCATCTCTAAATAATTACCTCAACTCACTAGTAACTTAGTAAAAATAACAATTTTCAATAAAGTACCAAAAATGACCTTCTTAAAAATTTGTCGCATGCCAAAGATAACTTCGTAAAATACCTCATAATTTCTCTTTCATACACAAAAGTGATTTTATTTTTTGATCGTATCTGATCAAAAGGTGATTGTCAGTGCTATTTAATGTGGTGGTTGTAAGGTGATGGAACGCAAAAGTTTGAATACTAGAACAAGGGAGGGTGTACCTGCAGACACTCCGACGCTCAAGTCAGTAGAGGTCAAAAATGAGGGTTTAGAGATAAGAGACATTCTACCTTGGGGACTGCGAGGATTCCCTTTTATATAGAGGTGGGTGTTTTCAGAGTCGTTGTAAGGCACACGTGTGCCCGACGGTTACGAATTCGTGGGAAGTGTAACTGTCGAGGAGAGATTCGCGACAACGTGGGAGAGAGACATTATAGTTCATTTGAACTAGTCTTTGTTGCTCCGAGCACCCCCCTCGTGGGGAAGGGTTGTGTTATGAGTAATAATGCCAGATGTTTTATTTGGGCTATAATTGTATTCGGCCTAAGCAATTGGGGCTTCAGGGTTTTGAACGGTCCAAAATAGTAGCCCTCCAATACATTGCTCTTGGTAAAGAGTGATGACTTTGAATGATCGAGAGAACTGCTCGTGGTGGCCTTATGAAGATATCACACCGAACTCTGGTAGATAGAGTAGTGTGAGAGAAATGCCTGCTCTAGTGTTGAAGCTTATTTGGTATGCCTGCAATGGAACAACATTGTTCGCAAAGGGATGCCTCACAACTTCTACCATGAGCGAGTTGGATAGGTAGATAACATAAGTACCTCATAACCTATCACATCAGTGACTATGTTGATATCAAGGTTAACGGTGTTGTTGACAAGGATGTGCCCGCTAAGATCCTGGATATGCTCGTTTGGTGGTTAGACCTTTTGGTATGCTCGTGATGGAATCGTATAGTCCATGAGAGGATGCTTCACTAGTTCTACCATGAGAGAACTAGTTGGATAGAGAGCACGAACGTACCTTGGAACTTTTCATATCGATGCCAATGTTGATATCCGGGTTAACGGTGGTGTTCACAAGGATGTGCCCGCTAGGATCCTGGATATGCTCGACAATCAGTATGAAGCGAGCCTCTTAGCTCGTGTGAGATATATTTGTCATACATGTGTTCGTCTATCTTGATGTGAGATGGAAATATTCCCTCGTCAGAGAGTTGGTCGTTTGTCATTCAGCAACGAATGCCCATGTCTCGAGGGTGAGACTAAGGGGACATGACCTTTGGTTCTTTGATGCCACGTGTAAAGGCTAGTGCAGTACTTGAGTACCTAGTGCTTTGAGAGTGTCTCGGTTCCTATTCACAAAGATACATCGATGTCGTTGGTTTGATCTTGACATTTGGGAATCAGATGCATTTGATCATAACCTTTAGATGCGTGAATAGATGCAACTTGGACCGTCATTTCGTTTAATGATTGAATGGTTGCACGTGAAGGACCGCACCAGATCAAGTTCGTTGTTTTCTGAAGAGTTGCGAAGGAAGTATGCATAGTTTCAAATGTTGTTTGGAACACTTTCACCATTTTCGTATTCATGTAACTCAGAAGTTCAAGAATTCCTTAACAGTTTTCGGTACATTTTAGTCCCTCAACCTTTCATTTCCGAGTCTAGTTCTTCTTCAACACACAACAGGTTCGTGTTTCACTACATTTCTTTTTTATTTCTTCTATTTAATTGCTTTAGTTTTTTTTCAAAAACCGTAAACTGAATGCTTTTGTTACGGTTGCTCTAGTTACGGTGGTTCCCGCTGTTGTTGGTGGTTTCCACCGTCCATGAGTAATTTTAGGACTTAAAGTCCATTTTTGTTGTATTTTTTGGGGAGAAACCTTCGGTGACAACTCACACCCACCTAGGGTTATGACTTGTTATCACCGGGAAGATGTCGTTCCGCCATGGGTGGTGGCTTTCTTCGTTTTTCCAGTAGTCGTTTTTCTGTGAGGGCTTAGAGCCTTTCCATGCCATGGTCAGACTGATGGGTGAAGGAAGGGTGGACTTGATCATCATATCCATTCCCCCTTGCTTTCTCTTTTAGGACAGGCAACACTAATAGGAACGAGGCTACCATTCATGACGTTTATTGGATAGGAAATGAGCCTTTCGAGGCAATATCCTTGTTTACGTTGAATGGGGCGGCAGAAATTCCTCATAGTTCCATTGGGATGAGAGAAGATTAGAGGTGAATTTTTCAAGTACGTCAAATCGAGTTTTCTCCCAATACGTTGGAAATCATATCCAATGTATGAGGTCGTCTTCAAGAACATGTGGTTCCCTATCCCTTTTTCTGCTTTCCAAATAAGTGTGTTCCAATGGACGGGATTATGCCCTTCGTAGTTGCATCCGAACTCCTACCCTTTTATGAAGGCTTTTGAGTTAGTCTGTCAACACATGCGAATCACCCCAACCAAGGGCCTAATCTTTACCAATTTCACTATCCAGCGGGGAACAGAAAAAAGAGGCGGGCAAGGTTGGGTCTCCTTCTGCCAAAACAAGAAGTTGTTTGATCTTTTTATGGGGAAGGTCAAGAGCTTTAAGGAGCAATTATTTTTTATGCGACTAAGGACTGAGGTCGCTTTTATAACCGTGCTAAAGACGGTAAAATGACCCTAAAATAATGGTGGCGTGGTGTCTACTCGCGTTCCTCACTTTCAATTTTTCTGGTACCCTGACCACTTTAAGTACGAGTCTAAAGCGTTCAATCATAGTTATGCCCGTCTGTCAAAGCAAGAGAAAGCAGATTATGATAGACTGCATGAGTTTGTTAACTCCTTCCCGCCTGTCACGATGGTGGACGAGGAGGGAAACCATCTGTTAGATTCTCGAGGGAGTCCTTGGTTATATCCAGTAATCTGATGGAGTTACTCGGTAGATATCTTTATCATTTTTTACCTTAATTACTCCATTTTCCCTAAGTATCTTTGCTGATATTATTTTTGATATCTTTGTTTGCAGGAAAAATGCAGAATATGTGCACCCTCCTTAACAAGTTGAGTAAGAAGGTGGCCGGCCAAAGTAGCAACAGGAAGAGGGACACTAGGAGGGAAGTGGTGGCCACCTCCGAGGCCTGGTTCCATGTGCGGGTGCTAGATGACGATCCAACGGAGGAGGACGAAATCCCTCTCAAGAGGAAAAAGTTGGCTCAGTAGAGCAAGGGCAAACAAGAACAAGTTGACCCAATAGTGCCTCTACCCGCGGACAACGAATTGTTCCGTCAACCCAATGTCTGGTCTGAGCCTGATAGGTATGGCTTGCAGTCTTCTCTTTTCCTTAGTGACCCTGAGTTGAAAGTGATTCAGGACTTGGGGGTCACTGGTAGAAATCGAGTGATGACTGAGGAGATCATCTGTGCAGTGAAGGCCCTTGAGATTGTTGTAGTCTTGAACAGTTCCTCTGCCGAGGGGGTCGTCCATTCAAATGTTGCTGCCAAGGAGAGAGATAATGTCGTGGCTAAGGCGAAGAAGCTCGAGAATGAACTTGTTTACTAGAAGACCAGAGTCGAGGAGAAGAACCGCATATTTGCATCTTTGGAGAAGATATCCGCGGAGGATCATAAAGTTTTGGACCAGATGAAGGAGGCTAGGAGGAAGCTAGATGAGGAGAAGAAAGACCTTTAGGCCGTCCTTTGCGAAGCTGTTGGACCTGGTTTGGACAAACCGAAAGATATGCATTGTTTGGATCGCCGCGGCCTAGTGGATAGGATTGCAGAGCTGGAGAAAAGTCTTGTGGGTGCATCTAGCCATTGTTTTGATAATGCGGTAGAGTAACTTAAGGTGCATCTAGCCATTGTTTTCATTTCCTTAATTTTGTTGAGAATGGAGTGTTGGTGACTCCTCCTGAAGAAGAAGATGACGAGAATGTTTGAAACGCCCAAACCAAAATGGCCTTGTAATTTCCTTTTTCTCTTTTTTGAACAATGTTTCATTTTCTGTGACCAGCCTTCGTGCCAATGACAATGTGCGCCCTTCGTGATTAGCACCCAAGAATATGTAATTTAAATTTTGCTTTATTTTGATGTTCGTTTCTTTATCATATCTTGCATGAAAATGTTTGTTTTATTTTCTAAGTATGATGTGCAATCCGAGTGCTCATTGCGTGAGGCTTTATAACGAAATCTGTTTTAATTTCATTAGAGCACAACCGATATCCTTGTATGTCTTTAAGAACAATCGACATGTATGCTCACAATTCTGTCTTTTGACTTAAATGTATGCTTGTAGGGTCAATTTTTAAATAACCAAGCAATTTTTAAATCAAAAGTTGATTCGCTAGGCTGGAGATGAGGAGGTCCTACCCCCGACTATAACACTCTAAACCCCGAAATCAGTAATCATGTAGAAAAATCATATATCATAAAGGTTCAGATGCTACATCTATATTTTTCCTCAAAACATGCATAATCTATTTTTCAAAATACTCGCAGCGGAAAAATCATCAACATAAAAATTCTTGACAACATAGAGTAATCCTCAACATGCCATGTGTCACTCCACATAATACATCATCATGATACAATTATCCTCATCATAAAAATAACATAATCCATCAAAGGTATGAAAATAAAAGGGTCTCAAGATCGACACTCCTACATTAGAGCCTAACTAGACTCTAAGCGGAAAATAAACGAGGAAGCAACCATGCCAGTCCTCAAGCATCAAAAGAAGGCAATCACCTCAATCCTGCAAATCGCCTACGCCATTCAAATAAATGACGCGATGGCCAACCAAACGACCACTGGGGTTAGATACCGAACGCATAATCAATTATAATCAAATGAATAGCATTAAAGGATTTCAACTATCACTTATGCATAAACATACTCATCATCCAATAATATTAGCTTCATGAGGATAATCAACATAATATCACAATTAACACTTACATCATTCATATGTTCAAACATTATCAAACAATTGTAAATCAAATATACAACTCCACATGTTTCATGTAACGCCCTATCTCTATTAAAGTGATAAAACACGCGAATAATACATATATTCAAGAAATAGACGTTACGTCTTCAACATGTTCCAATCAAACATGCATATATAAAAGTCTTCAACAGTCGCAGCGGATATAAAACATACATCTCCAAAAATATACATTTCATAACTCATACATATATATCACCAAATAAAATCTCTAAATCCCAACATAAGGATAAAATCTCAATCAACATAATCCATCCAAAAATAAAACATAGACTGACAGTCCTACATCAGAGCCTATACTAAGACTCTAAACGGATAAACAGAGGAAGCTCCCGCTATCCTCAAGCAACTCACCAAACAAGCTAAAATATCACTCCGACACGATGTCTACCCATTCATACAAACAGGCAGGCGGTCAAAACCACTGGGTTAGCTTTACATCAATCATAATCAACATAATAATCAAATATATATAT
>Ga0315914_1006527_pt1 | contig 16510 bp, 9 predicted proteins | sample MpolenodulesMG_FD_203920 | JGI IMG/M metagenome (GOLD analysis project Ga0315914, IMG submission 203920) | Medicago polymorpha root nodule microbial communities from Los Angeles, California, United States - elongated nodules | ecosystem: Host-associated > Plants > Roots > Nodule | place: USA... | reverse complement strand
CCCCCCCAAAAACGATACCTGACGGAGCCTTGAAAAAGGAAAGCGCGTAAACAGGCAACGACGACAGGACATACTTCAACAAAACCAGACGACCACCGAAGGACAAGAAATTTGAACTCCACCCTGATAGTCTAGAAGTTATGCGCTTCAAAAGAGGTTCCCAAAAAGCCAACCGACGAGCATTTCCACCAATAGGCAAACCAGGGTACATAAACGGAATAGCGCCAACCTTACAATTCAACACCATAGCTGCTTCAACTAACCAAGATTCGGGGACATTCACCCCCACTAACAGACTCTTCGAAAAATTAACCTTTAGGCTAGACAAGTCTTGAAAAAGAAGAAGCACCGCTCGCATTGCTCGAATATTTGCCCAAGATTTTTCACCCAATATTAATGTATCATCCGCAAACTGAAAATGAGAAACCACTACCGGGTCGTTCCTCCCCACCTTATAGCCATTAAATAAATTGTTCCGAGACAATGAGGCCATTAAAACATTGAACCCCTCTGCTGCCAGAAGAAATAAAAAAGGCGACAATGGGTCACATGCTTAATATCGTTTCTCTTTTAATTTTTATCGTTTGTGTGTATCTAAATAAATTTTATTGTGGAAGAGCGGGGACGATGGCCGCCGCTTGGTGGTTCTTATTCAATCGTTTAAATTGAATTCATCAATGATCTCTCAACCTACTTTCATTTGATTTGTTCATCAATTTTGCGCTTATTTTTTTTAGCACATCTATCTCGGTGGATTTTTTCTTTTGCATCAATTGGATTACGACTTTTTATATCAAATCTTTTGATTCCTTTCGGTTACGATCAAATACGTGACGGATTCCGATCAACCACCACTACATCGGTACATCCACTCCTTTCTCACGCTTTCACACTACCGTTTTGCCCCCTCTCTGGCACAAGCCCTGCCATGGCTTTTGATTGGCAAACCGAATTGGCCTCTACAGTGAAAGCCCTCATTCCTTCCACTGTGGTTGCGCCATCCAACAACTATTCACCACCCAAATCATTTGCACAGGCATTGGTTGCTGCGACTGTGACAGATTCTTTATTACCGTTACCAACTCCAGTTATCAGTGATGAGACACTATACATTCAGATATCTATTGCGATCTATGCACAGGGAGTTGATGTTTGCAAGAGAAACCTCGGTGGCAGACTCATTCTAAATAAGGGAGACAAGCCTTATGGATGGAGAGAAATCCTGACAAAGCTTCAACAACTTTGGACAAACATTGGACCGTGGAAGATGACGCTTATGGGCAAAGGTTATTTAGAGTTCTACTTTGCCTCCTATGATGATTTACGTACCGTTTGGGCCAAGGGAACATTGAACCTTAAACCGGGATTACTTCGGCTGTTTGAATGGTCCAAGGACTTTAGTGCCCGCACGCAACGACAAACACATGCACAGGTTTGGATTCGGTTGCTTGAGTTACCCCAAGAATATTGGATGGACCGTACTTTAAGAGAGATTGCATGCGCAATTGGAACCTCGTTGCTTATTGATTCAGCCACGCAAAACCGCGTCTTCGGACGCTATGCGCGCATTTTGGTGGATATGGATTTGTCGAAACAAATATTTTGAGAGGGAGGGTTATTCCTTTCCAATTGAAGTAACTTATGAATGTATGCCATCATTTTGCACTCACTGTAAGAACATTGGCCATCATATTACAAGTTGTCGGTGGCTGCACCCGCACCCGTACCCGGTGAAGGATACTCATGTGATAGAAAAACAGAAGAAAAGTATAGTGTCACAGAAGTAGCAGGTCCATAAGTGGCAGCCCAAGGACAACGTCGATGGCATAGGGTCATCTAAAGCCTTCGAAGCTCCGATCGTTGACAATGTTGTTGCTGACAGTAGCACACCACAAGAAGTTGCTATTCCCTTACAGGTTCAAACTAATGCCACAGCCGCACATAATGTACAATCAGATGAGGTCCCCATCCCGGTTATTCAAGCAGACTTGCACCAGGTTCATCAAGCTGAATCAAAACCTGCAGACATGCCTTTCACTTTACAATATGTTGCACAAGCAATTCATTAAGAGAAGTTACCTATCACTTCGGTTCATGTACTTGAGAAAATCACCGAAACTCAAGAGGAACCTGTTGAGGTCGCAAATGCAGCAACAACACAATCTCCATTTCAAGATGTTATGGAGCGATCGACACACAATCAAGGAATCCCAATTGTTGAAACAAATGATGCTACATCAGAAAATGATGAAACAAATGTTGATATTAATGCCACTGCTCCTGTGCGTGTTAATCATGTTCAGCACCAGGAAATTTCTGTTTCAAAAAATGTCCAGAGTGATTTAGATTTATGGGCACGTATTCGAGAATATGACAAACGAATGGCGGAAGAGGATTTCACACAAGTCCTCACCAAGAAGCAGCAACAGGCAGTTAAAAAGCAAGTGTTAGGCAAGGCTGCATACAACACCTGTGCAAAGGGTCCAATTCCTCCTTCTTCATGAATATCTTATATTGGAATATACAAGTTGTGTTACAACGAGAGCAAATTGGTGAGACAGAATTGTGGACCAAATATTTGTAAGACAATTATTTTGACAAGAATTTCAAAGAATCTCATTTGAGGAGAAAAGCCAAAGAAACACTCAAGAGAGCATACCTAGGTGCAAAAACAAATAACAGAGATGCTCAAAAGTCAGATGAAACTTGCATCATAGGTTCAACATCTGTGATGATAATAGAGGGAGAAACTGTCCAATGGATATTGAAATGTCTGATTTCAAGGTTATGTTTGGTTAGACAGACTTCCAGCGGAGTTGCATATAGATTTCTTTCGAGACAAAATTGGCTTGCCCAATTATAGATTTTGTAGTCTTTTTTTTTTTTTATGTTTTCTTTTGTTTTTTCTTTGAGGGTTTTGGCCTAGTCCCCCCTCTCCTTGTATATATTTTTTCCTCCTTTTTTAATAAAATTTTAGAGTTTGTCAGGCATAGGACAGAGGCTTTCTGGGATGCCAACCTTGTTGGGATGTCGGTGTTGCCTCCTGATGTCTGTCTTTCTACCTGCTTAGAAAAAAAGTAAATTTTATTGTGATTATTTTTTTTGACAAAAAGTTTTATTGTGATTATCCAAAAGTTGCTCCACACAGGGAGTATATATGGGCATATGATCGGAGGGGTGGAGCATAAGGAAAATATGATCTATGTTGGATGTAGAAATGACTTTTGGGTATTTTTGCAGATAATTTATTAAGAAAATTGGGCAAGTTTATTTTGAAGAAAGCAAATATTTTTAGCATTGGTGTTTTTTTTTTTGAGAAGCATTGGTGTTGATAAAATAAATTTTGGATGTAGGACCGAAAAATATGGTTTATATTTACATATAAAAATCCATTAAAACAATTCACATGTAAAAAATTATTATAATCTGTCAAAGTAAAAATATGTCCTCGTGAACTTAGCTCAGTTGGTACGAACAAGACATAATATATGTAAGGTCCGGAGTTCGAACCCCGGCTGCAAAAAAAAAGGCAAAAATATAAAAAATTATTCTACTTTTATCATCTAAGAGAGTGCAAGAAACACTAATATATTCTTTTGAACATACATTTTTTTATGAAGAGAAGACAAACTCGGTGTTGATTGATTAGGATTTCGGAATTAGGATATCAACTTTACTTTTTCGTTTTTATTTTAAATTTTATTTTTAATAATAATATATTGTACTAATTTTTGTTTTTTTAACAATATAATATATATTTTTTTTAGAGAATAAATATAAACTTTTATTTCTTAAGTTTTTATGAAAAATATACTCTTAGCAAATGAAGGTTAACTCAGATGATAAGGAGTTAACTTGTCTATAAAGTTGTGGATTCAACTATTGTTCTTGAAGTAAGAACATATTTGATGTATATGATACGCAAATACATTTGTAAGCGTTCCTTAAGCCTTTAGATATATTTTGACTCTAATGGAATTTGGAGGGCAACTCACCTAAATTTTGTATTGAGAGCGAGAGATTTAATTGGGTGCAACCTAAAATCAAAAATATTTGGAGACACATAAATAAATGAATAAAAATATTTAAAAGAGACAATTTTGTTACATACTTAATATTATTTCTCTTTTAATTTTTATCGATTGTGTGTATCTAAATAAATTTAATTTGGGATTGTGATTATTCAAAAGTTGCTCCACATGGGAAGTATATGTGGGAATATGATGGAGGGGTGGAGCATAAGGAAAATATGATCTATGTTGGATGTAGAAATGACTTGTTGGGTATTTTTGCAGAGAATTTATTAAGAAAATTGGGCAAGTTTATTTTGATGAAAGCAAATATTTTTAGTATTGGTGTTTTTTTGTGACAGAAATTTTTAGTATCGGTGTTGATAAAATAAATTTTGGATGTAGGACCGAAAAATATGGTTTATATTTACATATAAAAATCCATTTAAAAAAATCACATATAAAAAATTATTATAATCTGTCAACAAAAATATAAAAAATTATTCTACTTATATCATTTAAGGAGAGTGCAAGAAACACTCTAATACATTCTTTTGAACATACATTTTTTTATTGGTTGAATTTCAAATAAATTCTATCTTAATGGACGTTGTTTTGAATTTTTTAACCAGTGAGGCCGTAAGAATTTTAATCAATAAAAATGTGTGTTGTTAACATAATTCTTCACTTTTGAAAATTAATTATTTTGACATCAAACGAAAAAAATAATTTTTCACTAAGATTATAAATGAAAAAACTAAAAAGGACCGCGATAATATCTTCATTAAGATTATTTATAGGGAGCTACTCCTCTTTTTTTTTTTTTTTTTTGAAAGGAATGAGCTACTCCTCTTGAAAAGCACAGTCATCATGATTTTATCAAACACACCGGTGATCACAAACACGCATTCGAACACTCTAGGATAAAAGTTGAACTTGAATTTATCAAATGACTTGCGTAACGTATAATCTCTTTACACTAGCAAACACTCATACTCAATTTGAGTAGAGAAGTTATTGCTGAAATATTTGTTTGAACGCATCATTTCCTTTTCCGTGAATATCTAAAATCTAGTAATGAAATGATACACGAAAACACTCTACATAATCTCTCACTCTAAGAATGATTTATCTTAACCATTACAAGGAAGTTTAAAATTTAGCAAACTTGTTGATTATACATTGACTGTGATTTGAAGTTAGCACTCATATCAAACCAAACACTATAAACCTAAATATAAATTTACAAATGTACATGGAGAGAAACACAAAAAACCTTCATAAAAATTTCAATGATCCACTCCAAATTTTGTTACTACCATCATCGTACACTGCAGCTGAATACATGAAGAAAAAAAATCATATGATGAATTTGACTATTGTAAGTTTGATCAATTCAGATGTTCATAGAGGAAAGATAAAACAACACAATTACCTTTGATATTCATTGAACATAGTTTCAGGAGGCACCAATATTAAGATTTGAAGTTGTACAACAAATGAAAATTATACATTTGATACACTATGAATACCATGAAAAAAAATTCTGTTTCCTTTTTGTGACTTACAACATAATAGAATACACATCAGAAAGTAACACTAAACATTTTTGACACAGATTCCTTTCCATCAACTATCATGACGCGAAGATGAACTATGAAGCAGAGCCTTGTCATCTCTTGTTGGTTGTAAAGGAACAGCTCCATTGTGATTCTCAGCATCTGAACTAGTAGATGGTTTTGCACCATTGGTAATCATGTTTTTCAACCAAGAAGCTTGAAATCTTGGAGAGGACTCTCCCCTGTTTGAATTGTTGGGGGAATAGGGACCTGTTTTGATATTGTTTGTAACATTGTTAGTAACGTTGTTTGTAACGCCTAAGAGGAACCTGTATGCTACTTTGCTTGCTGATACAATCTCTGTTTTTGCTTGCCGGAACTGCAATAACCAGGTCATATTATTAGTGCATACGTTTTCTCAAAGTATATCACAATGCCAGTACTAGTATAATAACCTATAAAGCCCATACACCTGATACAACAGATACAAAATAATACGGATACAAGAACATGCAAAATATACATGATAAGATATATGACCTAGGTACGTCAAAAGCTTATAAAATATATACATACTTTACATAGTTCATTAGTCCTTTTTAAAGCAAGTCATGACTCTATTCAACTATCAATTATATCATTTTCATACATTCTCATCGTCCAAAAACATAGCTTCTGACTCTAATTCACCAAGGGACAACTCTACCAAGTAAAGAAGTCACTACTATCATCGAAGGGATAACATACATCTCTACTATCACACAACCATTTCTCTTTGTACTTTTTTGTTCACAGCATGACAAAGAACAACGCTGTGCAAGAAGATTGAGGACAAGTTTTGAAGTTAAATATAAATATCAAAAGTATCGAAAAGGTATCTCCTAAACATAAATCAGTCAATGATTTTCTTTTGAAATATGAAAATATTTAGAGGGCACCCTATGGATACACCTTGAGGAGTATGGCAGGCATTTTGGTATCAGATGAAACCAATTCTTTAGCAATTTTGGAGTATCTAAGCTCCATAGAAAATAATCAATAGCCGCGGAATTTGAAGTATTTAAAGCCAAAAGCACAAGAAAATCCAGGTTCAGGTTCCAATGACACAATTCAAGGAAATATTCAACACCAAAAGCATTTTGAAATTTTTAACTTACCCGTAATGCCGTATTCTCAGCAACTTCCATGGCAGTATCACCGGCATTAGCAAACCTATTAACCCAACCTGTGATGAAATGAAAGTTGTAAGAATACATGGTGGAAGCTAAAAAGAAATGTACAGTCACTTGACATACTGGATTGCTGCTAAAACTTCAGTCACTTGACATAAAATGGGCATTGCCAGATTTTCATAATACATATCTTCTCATCTTTCAAAAATAGATAATACATATCAACCCTAAAACTGTATGCTTTTTCTGTGTTGAAACCACCTCATTTCACTTTCCAGATTCGAGCATTTCTCACAGTGCCCTATGCCCTATAACACTAATTAACTTAGCATGACCATTTCCCAACTTGACCCTATATTACCAAGACAGCAATAGTAGCAACTCAAGCCAAAAGTACTTCTGTTCCTTAAAATAAAATGCATATTAATGTAAAACAATATCCAAGTTTGGTGCATCTTTCTGTTTCTATCATATAAAACTAGTACGAAATCCAACTGAATACAATTCAGAATAGAGTCTATTAAAGAGTATATATACCTATCTAAATGGATTAAGTTCCCTCAATGATAAGAATCATATTATTATGAGAGAAGCAATAATTAAGACAGAAACTTCACAGGTAAAATCCAGTATAACAAGGAATTTACATGACATAGCCCTAAATATAACGGGTCCCCCTAATATGCATTTGGCGCAAACAGTTAAAAGTTCACTCGGTAAATAAAGAAAATGTAGGCATGCATTTCTGAATCCAAACACGGCTAGTACTTGCGAGTTGTTGGTAATCAAAACTAGCAAGCGCAACAATAGGCGAAGAATTATGACAAACAGGGTCAGGTGGAAGTGTTTACATGGGAGTTGAGCCGTCGGATTAAGCTGGACAAATTGTCCTAGAAATAGGTCTAGAGAAGAATGAAAGTGAACACGGGTGGGTTCCAAACCACAAAGCTAGTGTTGGTGAAGCTCTACGAAACCCTCCTCCATGATAGAATCGTTCACCATTTTGAAAGTGGCAACAGTGGAGTAGAGGGGGGGAACACAACTCAATTTCATGACAAAATAATGGAGATTTTTCTAGAATCTTCAAGCATTCAATGCATTTAAGATCTAAATTAATTAAAAATTTCTCTTAAGCGATTGATAAAAATCAAAATAAAGTTCTTTGAAGGAAAAATTATTACACAGGGCACATGGGTAAGTATAGTGCAACTTGAAAGGATTTAGAAGAGGGAAAACGGGGAAATTGACTAAGATATTGGAGAAAGATCCCTCAGAAATGCCAAGTTTCAACTGGGGAGAGAGCACGGCACGAAAATCAAAACGGGTTTCTCAACCTTTTCATTCTCTGAAAAAGGGAGCCCTGCTTTGATAACAGTGAACACCCACGCTCCTTTCAGATTACTAAAATTCTCATCATCGGGAAATTTTTCTACCAACAACAAATGGTGCTTTAACTAAAAAATAAGATCAAAAACTTCTGTTTGTATCAGTGGAAAAAAAACAGAACATTCTGAAACTCCGCCTTCTACGTCAGGGGCTTAGTGTGTATCTGAATTCTAAAGAGGACACTCTTGACTCTACTAAGGAACTCTACACAGTACAAACCCTGTAAATGGGTAACTCAAGAAAAACAAACCGTATGATGCCTCCACACACTTGATTTCAAATTATCAGGGCAACATTCGGTAGCTGGTGAAAACAGGAGTCCAAGGTTGGACCCTTTTCTGGAGAGTACATGTTAGGGTATCCCAAATATTACAATTTTATCTTTTACTATAAAAAAGTGATAATGCACAGTTCGGTCATGTTTACCTGGAAGTTTTGGTACATCGAGCCGTTCACAGAATTCATCACAGAAGTGGTTGCAGTTTTTGGACAACAGATCATATGCAGTTCCAGGCCACTCTCTACTGAGTTCTCTAATTATTTGATTTACCTTGAAAATGGAAAAGTTTGTTTTCCCTAGAACAATGGATTCACGATAGGTATACATTGGATTCTGTCCAGAAGGGCAGCTAAAAACTCCACTACCTTGCTCGCAGTATCCAAATGACCATTCATCTTCTCCAAAAACCTGTCACAGCAGAACAAACAACCTTACTAAGTCGGCATGTGACAGAACAATAGGTTTATCATAGTATCAAGGGAGCCATGGAAGAGAGTACAGATAACATAAACAAATAACCAAACCACTATTACCAGTTTTATTTTATCATTGTTTATTATTTTCCTCATAATTGAAGACAACAAAAGTATGAGAACAGAATTTTGATTACAAGATTATCCCCATACATATGGTTTTCATTGGCCACATCGCACTTCTTAACATTTCGTGTCACTATTCTGGTCAGGTAATATTAGTATGTTTTGTTTTGGCATCAACACAGCTCTGTTATAAGCCTGTTACAACAACGTCCTGTAGTTTAAGCTTTCACGCTTGAAAACATAGGAAGGCAAGCAGATGCTAAAATTACACACAGACACTTAATCATACTTAATAATTTGTCGATAATTGCTCTTAATTTCCTCAATAACATTCTAAATCAAGTAATTCATCTTTGAAGAAAGCAACGCAGAAAATAACACAATTACATATCCATCTTCTGTTAACACCATCGTAAACACTTCTATGTCATACTTATTTAGGGCTGCTCCACTTTTTACAACAAAGAAAGACACGTCCACAAGTAGCATCTAGTATTTTTTCTGGAAAATAAGTTATCAAATTCTCACTAATTAACAGCATACTCTCTATTCATGCCTACAGCAGAATGAATGGACCAGATATAGATACACCACCATAGATGCATGCAAAACATACACCCATTCACATGATAACTACTACAATTAACATTCACTTGTTTAGCTAGTTATTTGCTTTCAATTAACCTACTTAACACAAACAACACCACAAACAAAACAAAACAACACAAAAAAAAAGGACAGGGATTACAAAATGAAGAATGAATTTGAATCTAAGCTCTTAACTCTAAAGCTACACAACTAAAGCCAAAAAGAGACACCTTAAAATCACAATGAAGTCACACATTGAGCAATATTCGCACTCACATCACACTATCAACCATGGACACCGATGACTGATGACCACACTAACACGTCGACACCGATAATAATTTGAGAAAATGATATAATTGAATGTAATCAAATGGGTCCGTATCATGTTAGATACGGCCACATGGACATGCCTTCAATCAAAAGTGCTAGTGTAGCACTAACATACAATGAAGCACTAACACAAACACGCCGACACTGGTAAAAATTTAAAAATGAATTAATTGAACCTTATCACACTTGTATAGGTGTCGTGTCAAAAGCTGAAATGCTCCTTAGCACATACACTTCTGATGGAAGGCGTGTTAGTGTATGATACCAACCTGACACCAGCACATTGAATGTGTTCAATTAATTCATTTTTTCAAATTCTAACCGGAGTCCATGTGTCAGTATCATGTCATGTGTCTGTTTCAGTGATTTATAGCTCACATATCAAAATTTACACACACATAAAAAACAAAACAAAACAAAATCCTGGATCCAATCAAAACAACAGTAACAATCCAAAACAACAACATCAACAAAAACATCATCATAATCATAAATTTCCACAAAAACAAAACAGAGCAGTTTGAGAATCAAACCTGAACAGCACTATGAAAAATGCCACCAAGACCAATACCATCCTTAAAGATCTTATTGATCTGAAGAATGGTATTATTAGCTTTTTCGGATCCACTATTCGTTACATCATATATATGAAGTATCACATCCGTCATCTTTCAAACAAAAAAAAATTCCAAACTTTCTTCAAACCCACTTCACTTTTTTCTCTATAAACCCTAATTACCCTTCTGGGTATTTAAAAAAATGATTCGATTTTTTTTCAAGAATCAGAATCAAAAACCCTAACTTTTTTGCTCTTATATGGAGAATTGAAGCGAGATTTAACCTTGGGATTGTGAAAAACAAAACCCTAAGCAAAAAATTTCTCACTTTAATTGAAGATTTTTTTTTTCTTTGATTGTGAATTTATATTGGTTGAGCGAGGGAAGAAGAGAGAGAAAGAGTGTTGCGTTTGTGTGAGATTTGAGAAAAATTGAGGAAAATAAATTGGATAAGAAAATTGAAGAAAATGGAAAGAAAGAAAAAAGTAAAAGTAAAACAATTTAAGACTCTTTTTATGTCCGAAAAAATATAATTGACCCGTGTAATTTAATTCTTTCAAAAAAAAAATCTAGTACAATTTTCTCAAACAAAAAAAAATCTAGTGCAATTTAATTTTTATTATTTTAGGGAAGTGCAATTCAATTTAAAAACTTTACTAATTTAATCACTTGCATTTTTATGCGACGATAATATATTAGTCGTACTCGTATGTTATAATGAGTTAAAATTGTGTGATTACGGTTTTCGTGAGTATTACTCAATTGGTGTGAACATTGCATAATATATATATATATATATATATATATATATATATATATATAATATATGTGGTTCAATCTTTCAAATAAAAAAGATATGTGGTTCGAATTTGAATTTTCTATTTATTCATTTTAAGAAGGTCTAGCTACTGGCCTACTTGATAAAACAAATATATCTACTGGCCTACTCGAATTCGAATTCTCTATCTATTAAGGATATGTGGTTCGATCATTCAACTATTAATGTTTGTGACTACGAATGTTGGAATATTCCGATCGAAGAAAACCTATTTCATAATTAATATAAATAAATAAACTTCTTCTTTTTTTAAGAAATAAATTAACTAATTTGTCTGCCATATGAATTTGTAAAAATATAATAAAATAACATGCATTCAATTAAATTTTCCTATAACACGTTTTTAGGTTCATATTTAAATATATTTACAATTATTTATTTGAAATAATTTAATTAGATGCATGTGCAAGAAAAACTTACATAGTCAATGCCAAGAAGTTAGCCTCGTAAAAATATGAAGAATAATTCGAATATTAAAAAAAATATTATTGAAAATTTGAATAATAACTTCAATGATTAACCAAATTGAGTCTCGAAAAATTTATCAAAGATTAGGTTGAAATTATTATTTTTTATTTTAAATAAACAAATCGACAAATAATCATTAAACTCACACATATGGTTAAAAGGTTAAGAGTAGAACTCCAATCACAATATCTGATCTAATAATTTTGATATTTTTATCCATTTAGCTAGATTTGTAGACCATCCCGTTGAAATTTTGTTCACGAACTTATTTTTGACAAAAAATAAATATGAACTATCCTTAAATAAAGGAAATAAATATGAAAATGAACTAATTATATTTATGACCTTCTTTAAAAACAAAATATATTTATGACCTTAAATGGTACTAGATGAAATTATGGGATATGCCATTTTCTTTACAGCTGGATATCACTTGTGGGTCGTGTTTGGTTGATGATTATCAACGGGTGCAGGAAAATGTGGGACCCACTTGGTCATGGTGATGGAAGATATCATTAACGGTCACACAAAACAGCTACTACAGCGATATTTGAAATGACGAAATTGACCTCCGTTTTCGAATTTTTAGGGACGTGTCGGAGAAATTAGGATAGTTCCGTTAGTTGAAGGGAAGAAGAAAAAATGGAGAGTTGACACACACAATCTAATTTTGTTTTGGTAGTGACACATGCAATAATCTATCTATCCACATGTATTTATTTATCTAATCTTTTTTTTGAAAAATTAATTCTATGGTCTCAAACCTAAATAAAAATTACTTCACATGAATTATATAGCATTACATTTTTTTTAAGGACTATATATATAGCAATATATATTATTAATTATTTTTAGGTTAAATAAGTTTTTTTATCTTTATAATTATCTAAAATTTTGTTTGATTGTTTAAAAAAATTTCAACAAATTTTAGACCCAAAATTTTTTCTGTCAGAATTTTCGATTTCTACATTTAAGTAAGCGCATACAAATTCATTGAAATTTTGAAATTGTTATAGTCTATTATAAACATCTATCTTGCTAAAGTTTAATTATTATTTTTTTAAATAAATGGATGAGATCTTGGGAGCCGGATTTTTCAATGGTAAACGATGTATTGTTCGATTAGGTGTGCCAAAATTTGTTGATGAAAGCTGAAATTAGTTGAATTTTGGCTAAGTTTTCTCCACTGTGATTCCCTTTGCTTCAAGCAGTTTATTGTGATTCCCTTTGCTTCAAGCAGTTTTTTTTATAAGGTAAGGAATAGGTTGGACATCAGGGAGAGTCAGGAACATCCCAACTAGGTTGACATCTAATTGACCCCCTATCTTTTGCCGCCTATGTCCCTCAGCAGTGGACTCCCTAACTTCTCTGATAGAGCGTTAGGTAAGGTTGTGTTTGGATTTTTTGAGCTACACTAATAAATGCATTAAAATAAATATAGTTGTAAGAAGGTAAATAAATAAAAATGCAAAAAAAGTTTGTTCGATTAGTTAGATGTGTAAGTTACAACGTCTGATCTCAATATTTATAGCAAAAGTTCAGCCTATTAACCAAATGATATGACCTACAAACAATGATGAGTATTTGCTCATATGATTTTGTGTGTTGTGCGTGATAACTCTCTTGTTAGTGGGATTAAGGTGCCCCGTGTTCGGTTTCAGCCTCCCCTCCTCAACGTGGATATGTTGATAGGGTCCTTTGGTGTGAAGCTCCACCAAAGATCGTGACTTCTCCCTCACTCTTCAAAGTGGTTAGTGGTGCTAAGAACAAAGAATGTGGGTTTATCGAATCATTGTTTAGTCCCATTATGTTCTACATAAGTTTTGAGGCTCTAAAGACATATGAGTTAGTGGCCTTGGGAAAGAATCATCTCCTTCATCCGACTACTCTAGCATCACCTAACCTTTCCCTCAGTTGGGAATTCTCTTGGATTCTCCTCCCCTACTAGTCTAATCCCCTATTTTGTAAGATCAGCTAACATGTTGACTATATTTAGATAGAAACACCAATTAAATTCCTTCAAAAACCACTAAAATGCAAGTCATTAACTAGAAAAATGAAGTATTCTGAGTGGTTAATTAAATACATTAGTGATTAATGAATTGTAAAATGATTATGTTAAACAAGTGTTTGAAGTACTCTGATCAATTAATGAGAGCAAATTTGTTAAAATTGAGTTTTAACTCGTAAATTTATCTAATTTCAAGTTTTTATGTATGAACTTTGATGCCGAATTTAACAAATGTACTAAATTATCATCATGTGATAAAAAATTTAAGTTTGTATTCACATGAATTGTAAAATTTCTAGTCAACTACTATGGCTATAACTAGGATGTAAAAATTGGAGGTTGCACTTGGCAATGATTGATTCACAATTAATGAAGCAAAAACCGATAAAAGAGGGATCATGTCATGTTTGAGTCCCTTCTCTTTTGCTACTTGGTAGACGTATCTAGAGCCTAGGATTGTTTACGTAGTTTTAAAATGTTCTAACGAAATGGCTAAGCCGAAAATATCTTGGTAGAATTATCTCACTTCTTTGATCACAACCCCCTGGTGTCTTAGGTGAGTTAGTGACCAAAGAAGGTTTGATTGCATGTCAAAACTATTGTCACAAAGGTGGTAATAGAATAAATCTAAAGCTATTACAAATTGAACGGTTAATATTAGATTGAGTCTAAAGTTTAAGGTTAATAACCATTCAAGACTACCAATTTATGGACATTCGTAAACAAATAAAAAACATTAAAACAAATATTAACCAATTTAATATCAATATCATGATTCAAATGTCTCATCCATCTAATATAAAATTCCATTCTTTATTTCTGCTCCCTCTAAAGAGTTTAACAACTCTACATCTTCGTTAATAAAATAAAAATTATACAAACATCAAATAACACCTCGCAATAATGTCATGGGCGTATTTCCTAAATTTATCAACAAAATAAACATGTTAAAATAGGATTTGGATCCTCTAAAATAAGTAAAATGAAAAAAATCAAGAGTTGTTTATTTTAATAAACTAATAATTTATTATGATGTATCTACAAATCCTATTTAGAGGATTTGTTAATTATCAGTTGATATTTTTCATTTTAAAAGAGACAAATCCGTTCAAATATGACTGAATGCCATTTTTTAATGACAATTTGAATATATATGATAAGATAAAGAAGAAAGCTAAAATAAGTACAAGGAGTACTAAAAACACTCAAGTTCAGAAAACACTAAAGAGATAGATAACAATAAATTCAACCAAAAACAAGAAAACATATAAATAAACTGATGTCCCTAAATGTATCTGGTTACACCTAAATGTATTTGAAAGTTGATCATAAGACCAAAATTACCCTTACTCATATAGTTTTTTCAAAATCTCTTTTAATTTGTCACTCTAGAACATGAAGCCGCTCAAGGAAGGAAGCACAAAGATCCAAGAAAACAAATTGGGGTCCCTCAAGCCTTTGAATATCAAGTAGATATTTCTCCTCAGTTTTGTACAACTACAAAAGATATTAACACAACTTTGAGAATGTTCATGAGAAAAAAATACAAACAAATTAGTCATTAACAAGAAAATAGGCATAAACCATAATACTAGTAAATTATGAAGTGTGTATTTATTTTCCTTTTAGCATTAATTTGCAAGCTTGTAAATAAAGAAGCAATAACTAACTATGAAGCATTGACACATATACTGAATACGAGAATAATACGTAAATACCGATAAAAAATTAAAAATGAAAGCGATAGAATTCAACACTAACATAAATTGGACATCAACACAATTTCAATCTAAAGTATCGATACTACATAGACAACTAGTTTGTTCCTGGTTAAATGTGAGTTAGCATGTTTTCTAATATATTCCCAAACATATAATTTCTTTGATTACACGATCAAAGAACCAAAGTATAACAACAATGACTTAAACATGTCAATCAAACTGTCTAGTACTAAAAAATAGTATGTGGGAGGAAGAACTTTTTTGAAGACCCCTTGAACTTTAGGTTCAAACTACTACTAATGTTTATTTAGCAAAGGGTTATGTTTGTAATGAGCATCAATGAATGAGAATGAAAAAGTTAATACATATGAAACATAAATACGGACACAGACAAAATACAGACACCGATACACCGACACTGCTAATAATTTAAGAAAATAACATAATTCAATATAATTATATGTGTCCGATAACAAGACAAGCCTATTTCATAGGCTAATACTACACCAATAATTAAACAATTCATTTAAATCTAAATGCAACATATAGATTAGGGTTTATGGTGATAATTACCTGCAGTTCAAACTTGACTACCGTTGACTTAGGAGCAACTTCATTATCACCATGCACAGAATCATTAACCATTCCTCCTTGATGACCAGGGATGACAACAGTCCATATGCACTTCATGTTATAGGGTCCAATTTTTTTCCAACAGACATTCAATTCTTGCAGAGCTTTAAGGACATCAGTCATTATTTCACGAGGTTGGGCTCGAGACTATCACATGTCAACAAACAAAACCAACAACTTAAAACCACAGTTAAAAGTAAAAGTCATCTTATCCGGTGCCTCAAGAAAACAAAAAACGAAAAGTTTATCCTGAAAATATTATTTTTTACACTTTAAAGACTTAGGCGACATAAATTTAAGATATTTATGTTAGAGGTCCCGTTATAATCTTGACAATTTTTTTTTTTCAAAAAAATTGAATAAAAATATAACATTATAGTGACAGATAATTAGTACAAGCTTTTTTTTTTTTTTT
>Ga0315914_1006525_pt1 | contig 16513 bp, 7 predicted proteins | sample MpolenodulesMG_FD_203920 | JGI IMG/M metagenome (GOLD analysis project Ga0315914, IMG submission 203920) | Medicago polymorpha root nodule microbial communities from Los Angeles, California, United States - elongated nodules | ecosystem: Host-associated > Plants > Roots > Nodule | place: USA... | reverse complement strand
GTAAAGTTTTGGGTAAAGGTGAATTAGGCCCATGCACTTTATTGGAAATTACTAAAATGTCCTTGGTGGCATCTATGTGGCATTTTCCGTTTGTCCGGTTAGTGAAAATAGACGACAGGGACGAATTTTGTTAACGGTGGAAAAATGTAGGGATTTTAAAAACATTTATTGAAATGCAAGGACTATTCTTCATAGTCACGCAAAATATAAGGACCAAAAACATATAACCCTTAAAAAAACGGGGTCCACTAGCTGCCATGTCAGCTTCTCGTTAATTATTTGACAGCAAGGACTATTTGTGCTAACGGAGGAAAAACGTAGGGATTTTAAAAACATTTATTGAAATGTAAGGACTATTTGTCAAAGAAGGGCAAAATGTAGGGATCAAAAACATATTTAACCCTTAAATAAAATGTACTTGCATGGTGCCTAGGATAGTTAATCTCCAAAATTTTTAGTATTCACATTCAATGACACGGGAATGCGATATGTAAAAGTTGAAGTTTGATGATTTAGTTTTATCAACATGTGTCAATGATAAGTGTTTGAACTTGTTACGTGAAATGATGAAGTTCATGTCTCCTCAAAGATAATAGTGGAATGCCATATAATATCACTTTATTTAATAATAATTTATTCTCGAATGAGTGTAGAATGTATTTTTGGAAGATAAAGCTTGGCATAGAAATAGAGAAAACCAACAATTTAGACTTTTTTTTGTTACAGACTTTGATAAAATACAACATGATGAGTCCAAAAAAAGACTCCAAAGATATACAGACAGCAACTTGTATAATTTCGTGGCTGGTCTGAAATAGTTTAATCCCTATCAATAAACTAAATTACATGAACCAATGGTCATACTCAGATAAAGTAAGCAATATTAATGGGTTGTTTCATAAACTTTATTTATCTAATTTTCTCACGTACAATCCCTTCAAATGACCCAACAAATCCAACTATTGTGACAAGAAAGCAAGCAAAGCTAAAAATCCTTAGAACAATCCATCTCCTAGTCCAAGCTCCAATTTTGTTCTGTACAAAGTACATCTCAACTGGGAAATATATAGCCAATGGCCAGAAATTTATGGCTCCTAATAATCCTAGAACTGAGTTGAAGTAAGGAAATAGAATTGCAAATCCAACGGTTGAAATCACAAAGGCTGTTCTAAAACAAAACCTGAAAAGGTTTATCTCAAAAGCAGGTACTAGTGGAAGTTTCACTACGTGGAAATCATTCACAAAGCTGCTCTTTGGGAATTTTCTTGTATACCATCTGTCAGCAGTAGAATATATTGGTTGACTGTATATCTGTTGACAAAACCATGCGAATGAAGCAAATGTATTAGTAAATGTTAATACGAGAAAACAATGACAGTAGAATTGTTTCGTCAATTGGACACGAGGAAATACAGAAATCGGAATTCTGATTGGTAGGAGTAGTACCTGATATCCTCCGACCAAATGAACCATAATGCAAACATTGGCAATGTCCACAAGCCAATAAGGCTCATAAAAACCAAACCCTGTCAAGAGATTTCCTGGTGTAGCATCTCCAAAAGATGCATATCCAAAGCATCCGCAACATATGTAGAAGAACGTTGTAATGAGAATTGACACCAGCGAGGCCTTTTTCATGGATTGATTCTCCGCTGGAGGAGACTCGAGAGTGTCCTTTATTCAACAAAATTCAATAATTTGTTTCAGATATAAAAAAATTTCTTTCTTCGTTATATCAATCACCATTTACTTATCCAATTTGAATATGAAATGTTTAAGTTACCTGTATCTCAAGAAAGAGCATTGAGTATGGATAGGAAAAACTAATGTCACCAATTGCCTGGAAGATTGACCAGATTTTGTCAGCAGCATTAGCAGTTTGTACTCCTGTTAAACTTCCCATAACTCTTCCATTTTCTGCAAGTGCAACCCAAGTCCTATGAAGTATGAATATATATAGTAGCATAATATCGATTTTGGGATACTAATATTTTTTTCCGTCAAGATGTTGCTTTAATTATAAAACCAATTAAGCAATCTCTTTATTTAAATGTATATCATTAGATCTGGTTCATGATTCATGACAGATTATATTCAGGAACTAAATTGACCGATCCAACAAAACTTATGCGATCAAACTCAATATCTATAATTTAGGGAGTGTTAAGTGTTTCACTCTATGACATTGTTTGATTTACGTAGCTAACTCATTTAGTTAAACAAAAGTTTGATTGTTATATGGTGTTGCTTTAATCATCAAGAGGCTTGAAATTAACAAATAAGCATAATCTGAAATTGACAGAAATTGAGTGAAGATGAGGCTTACTTATGACTGTTGCTATGCCAAGTCCTAGTCCAATGAATGAATATGTAAAGGACATGAGTGCAGCAATAATTGAAACCATTGTCATGCCATGGAGATCCGGTATGAATGACATTACAATCTGAACAACTCCAAACAGCACCATATATATATTAGCCTCATAGCTACAAGGAGCATTGTGCCCTTCCTTGTGATAACAATTTGATCTCATGATAGCCCTGTCATTAGTTTGTTGGCAAAAATAAATAAATAGCATTTACGGTAACTGTTGAAATTATGATGACAAATTGAAGGTTTATTTCACTAGGGAGACCACTTATTTTATAGGAGAAATACATGATGCCAACTCCTTAAATTAAGCAGTGATATAATGAACAAGAAAAATATGGATCTTAGCATTAGCATGAGAAGTACCTCATACTTGTTGCTGTGGTGAGTACATAGGCAACATTAGTCACATACAAGCTCAAAAATTGAAGGAAACCAGCCACATATGTCCTTTTTGTACCTGAAGCAACATTAAACTCAATTTGAAGTTATAGTTGTTAGCAGTTCATGAAAAGCATATTTATGTTGGCTAGAGTAATTGCACATAGTGAAGTGTAATGTGTTATTACCAAGATTGACTCTAACAGCATCCATAAAAGAGTGGTTTCTTTTCCCAGTTACAGAATCAAGATGTCTGTAACAATCAGCCAAAAGGGATGAAGAAATATAGGTAGCTATTGCACAAGCAAACAAGGCAAGTGGCCCTCCAATCCATCCTAATTGAGAAATACTCCATGCCAAAGACAAAACACCAGAACCAATAACAGCTGTGATGATATGAGCCACAGCACTTTTTACATTTCCTGCAGAATTTATGACAGGAATAAAACTTCAGATTCAAATTCAAGTATATGAAAATGAATTGGTTATAATGGTATAAAGAATTTTACCAGTCCTTTTGGCACGTCCATCATCATCATAAATATCAGAATCATCATAAGCAACAGAAGCATTGTCTGTTACTTGGTGAGTGTTTTTTCCAGTCATCTTGAAATCAAAGCATATAACTCAATGGAAGCTGGAGTTTGCTGCATACGATTGAAAATCCCGAGTTAACAATAATAAATACAAACTAGGCTGCATTTCATGAAATTGAAGTTAATACTCAACACACACATATCTTAGGGAACTGCGTAAGTTTGGTATCGATGGCCGATGGGACAAAAGCAAGTCCATGTATATGGTTATCTCATTGTTTGTTAAAAGAGCAGCACACTGTTACGTTAATCTGAATTATGCTCAAGAATATGTGCTTGTTTGGCTTGTATATTATCTATAATCGATAATTTAGGTTGAACAACTACATGATGCAAATTTGGACACTTAGTAAATCTTGAAAGACATAACCATGGAATCATTCCCATCACCCGGTGATAATTTCCTTTTCCCATGTAGACCCCTGACAGTTTGGTCCTTCTGAGAGTGCTCATTAGGACGTTTGCAAAGTCCAATTCCAAAACCAATTTGGAGCCAAGTCTAATATGATATTATATATACCTACATTGAACACTGACGATTTGTTATGTTGTGTGTGTGTGAGTATACTAAGATAATCGTATTGGGACTTTGCAAATGGAGTTGGCAGCAAACAAAACAATTTATAATGACCATTAGAGAATGACACCAACATTCATTCATAAAAGACACATACAAGACCTTCCCAGAATATTAATCGGCTATGAAGCAGGGACACGACACAAATACAACGACGCTGATAAATTTTTGAGACAATGACATAATTCAATGTAATAGCATGTGTCAATGTTGGACACATAAACGACTGAAAAGGTCGACACTAATAAAATTTTAAGACAATGACATAACACAATGTAATCACATGTTTGAATGTCGGACATTGACACACGACAAGGACACGTCGACACTCATAAAATTTTGAGACAATGACATCATTCATTGTAATCACACGTTTCAACGACAAACACCAACACATGTCGAACATAGGGTCACGCCAGTTAATCAATGACCCCCATTCTTACGATAACAACATGTTGAAAAGCAATGTGCGTGGTCAACAACAAATGAATATTTTATTCCAGAGGAGGTAATTCTATTCAAAATAGTATCGGTCATAAATATGACGCCTCTCTCAGCCTTGGCTCGCTACGTTATGGGAGACTAACTCCTCCTGTTAGACACATCATATGTATTACAAAGGACATGGAGAGGCCAACCAACATTACAAGAAAGCAATGTAAGCATGATGTCATCATCTATATTCAAATTATGGGTTTGATGAATGAAATAATGTCTCAAAGGTGCATTATTCGGTTTGGCGGGAAATGAAGAACCTGGCGGCAACAACTTTGGTGGTTCTGAATCCGGTGTTCAGTTGATGTTGGGCGGTGGTTGCCACCTATCACCAACGTTCCGGCAGGTGGTGAATGCTCAGAGAAATGTTATTGGGTTTCTCAATCTCCAACCACATTAAAAAAAATTGTAGATGAAATTTTAATCGTTATTGTTCTCTTTTATCTCTGGAATGATCTCAAACCCAAATAATCATGGACTGAAATTCATAATGCTAATACTAAAAATGTCAATACGGTTTTCATCTTATACTATTTTTGTTCCTTTTCTTGGATAGCTTTTTCTCTCATGTCACATGAGAATTCAATCCTAGTCTTTATCATTGATTGAAATACATAATGCAAAATACTAAAAATGTCAATGCGGTTTTCATTTTATACTATTTTTGTTCCTTTTCTTGGATAGCTTTTTCTCTCGTGTCACATGAGAATTCAATCCTAGTCCTTATCATTGATTGAAATTCATAATGCAAAATACTAAAAATGTCAATGCGGTTTTGTTTTATACTATTTTTGTCCCTTTTCTTGGATAGCTTTTTCTCTCGTGTCACATGAGAATTCAATCCTAATCCTTATCATTGATTGAAATTCATAATGCAAAATACTAAAAATGTCAATGTGGTTTTCATTTTATACTATTTTTGTCTCTTTTCTTTGATAGCTTTTTCTCTCGTGTCTCATGAGATTTCAATCATAGTCCTTACCATTGATTGAAATTCATAATGCAAATCTAAAAATGTCAATACAGTTTTCTTTTTATACTATTTTTGTCATTTTTCTTGGATAGCTTTTTCTCTCATGTCACATGAGAATTCAATCCTAGTCCTTCACGAATGAGAAGAAAAAGAAATAAAAGATTTTGAAATTAGAAAAGAGGAGCAATGAGTTTGAGGGTAGAGGTAGATAGTTCACTTAGAGAAGACTTGAGAAAAAGTATGTGAGATCTATCTCAAATTTCAAAATTCATATTGATAGGTCGGACACCATCACTCAAATTTAAATTCAATATATCGTTGGTAACATTGTGGTAGAGTTGTCAAAAAAGGATCGGGTTAATGGATCTACTCATTAACTTATATTTTGGGCCAGTCCTAAAAAAGTTAAAATATGCTCTTCTCTCAACAAGTTTTGCTCACTCCCATCAAACTTTCAAAAATGTCCCCAGCGTAACTTAACTCACGTTGGTTTTCTTTCTATGAACCCTAGCACTAGAAATTGTATGTAATTCATGGTCTTTTTCTGCATCAAAAAGTTATGACTCTACATAAAGTCAATTGTCTTTGTACTATTTAATGATATCAATATTCTAGTACAACTATTTAATGGAAATCAATATTGAAAAACAATATTGAATGTCAAATAAAAATTGGTGGTTGTATGGAAACATATACGTGTCCGTCGAGTATACCAATTAGTGACCAAAGCAAACATTTTTTCTTAGTCTTCCCATATGATTCACTGAATTCATGAAAACTATACCAAATGGAATGGGACAACCTCCAATATGTAACCTAAGTGAGAAAGAAAATCAGCGTGGGTTTTAGGGTTCAGTTTGATTTTTTAGTGTGATTTAAGTCACGTAGGTTGTATTCTAGCATGATTTAAGTAAGTTGGGTTTAACACCTGCATGAATTAACTCATGCAGGGGTATTTTCGGATGTTTAGTTGAAAATGAGCAAAACTGGATGAGAGAAGAGCAGTTTTCAAAAAATTTAACCCAAAATGTTCTCGGGCTTGTTAGCCCTAGCCCATATAAAAATTGGATTGGGTTAGGCTAACCCATCGGACTTCGGACCAGCCCACTATCAATATTTCCATCTGATTATTGTTAAAAAAGCTATATATTTTTTTTATAAAAAAAAGTAATAGCTAATTTAAAATTTATTAATAAAAAAGTATTTAAATAAGTAAACTTAATTAAAATGGATAAATTTAGCTCAAAGTTTTAAAATTCTAAAGTTTATAAAATTATTAATTATATTCAAGGAATAAATCTAGATTTTAATTAAATTCAATGTTAAGATAAAAATTATTTACACTTCCATGTTCATCCAATCATATTTTAGCAAAAAAATAAATAAATAGTTATGACTTGCGAGTAACTAATATATAAAAAATACATAAAAAAATAGTGAATCAATAAAATAACTAAAATGAGTCGGGTAAGACCTATAACCCACACAAATCGGGCTTTAAAATACGTGACCCAATTATAAAATGGATTGGGTCAGACTGACCCCTTTATATAGTTGGATCTCCTAGGCGGGACCAGACTAGTCCATGTAACATTACTCTGAGGGTCCGGGGGACTTTTAGAGATCATGGGACCTCATATTTTTAATAATAGTTTTCGATATACTAGTATAATACTAGTATGAAAATATCAATTAATATGTTTTGTTTTGTTACGATGCTACTATTTTAAATTAGTAGTTACTTCATTTCTTAAATTCTCTTTCTCTAACAAGTCGACCCTATTTTCTCTCTCTTAAAGTTCTCTTTTCCAGGGTCAATTTTTGACTCGAAATAACTCATATACATCTTTTTCACTCTGTTTTATTTTAACTAAGTGATTTTCATATAGATCTAGATTTTTTTCTTCGTGATTTCACTGTCTGAGTGCGGGTTTGTGTTATTCATCGTCTCGTGCGACGTTGTTTGATTTTCCGTCCGTCTTGTTGCGGTGTACATTTGATTATTATTGAAAGATCAACTATTCGATCATTGATTTGGACGTCAACGTTCCAAATCCGAAGATAGGGGTATTCCGACCACTTTTATTTTATTATATTATTTGTAAGCATCTTGTTGTTGTATGTTATTAACTTGAATGTTGTGAGTTTGTGCGCAAATTTATCATTTATCTTTTTTATAATATTAAATGATGTACTCGATCAATTTAAATTAATAAATATCAATTTTTTCTTTAAAAATTATTTATGTAGTTTAAATCATACTACTTTTGATATTTTATATATTAATTTGATTTTTCTTACACGTTTTCTTTTAAATTGTCTCATATTTAATATAGTTTATGGTCTCTCCACAACACAATGTAAATGGAAAGAACCACAATGATTTTATCTTTGCAAAATAGAAGACTATTTAAAAAAACAATTATAACCTAAAATAAAAATAAGAGATAGAAAATATAATACATTAAAAAATTCTTTTGTAACAAAAATTTCATGACTCTCACACTTATGGACACGTTTTTCTACTCATTCCATTGTCGTTTTCTATGTGTCCACTCAAAGACAGTTGTAAAATGACAATAATGTCACTTTAATTTAAAATAAAAAGTGTAAATTATGAAGGTGAGAAAAACACAAGAAGGGGGGTTGAATTGTGTTAGCTTTTTCTTCGATTCTCCTACTGATGTCACAGTTCAGAGGCAAATGACAATCAGCTTCTGAAGTAGTGATCAGAGACTTAATGTGCAGCAGATAAAAACAAAGTAAGAGAGAGAGAGAAGAAAGACACAAAACAATTATACAGGTTCCTTCCACAAACCAGAAGTAGCCATGTCCCCCTTGCACTTCCAAGGAGATTTCACTAACGATGTAATCTCAAATTACAAGTACTCAAGCACACAAGCAAGAGATTTCTTATGCTCAAGCACACAAGCAAGAGACTTTCCTATGCTCTAGTACAACTACAAGAGACTTACAAATGCTCAAGCACACAAGCAAGAGACTTATAAACAAACAGATTTACACAGAAAATTGTTTGAGTTTGAACACTTGATATACAATCAGTGGTGTTCACAATACAAATCAATTACGGACTCTTTAGACTCTCGAGACTATAGAATTTCTAAAATGTAGACTATGCTTAAGAAATTCTAAGTAACTTTGAAATGCAAACAAAACAGAGTATGAACTTTGAAATGTTTAGAGAGTCTAGCTTTTGAATGCGTGTGTATTGCTTTCTTGTCTGTATGTTGTATTTAGTCTGCTTCACTAGAAGATCTTCACTCCTTTATATAGTGGTGTGAAAGAGACGTTGGAGAATAGCCAGCACGCATGCATAAAAGAGTCATTTGAAACTTGTTGATCACCAATGATCTTTTGCCTGATATAGTTATTGTCCTATGAAGGATCAATTTCAAATCCATTCCTTGTATGAGGGAACATTTCTGCAGGCAGAGCTGTTGTCCTTGTCTTGTTGCAAAGCACGACCAAAGTAGTGGAGAAGGTAGCTGTACAGTTCGTACTGCTGTCCTTTTTCAACGCTCTTGAAGGAGTAAGCATCCAAGGCTTTCAAGATTCATTTCAAGACCGTTGTTACACCTCTTTACGTATTTAGCAACTCTTAGACAAGATAAAAAGAGATTCCAGCTTTTAAAACTTTAAGTTCTTCAGCTCCTGATGAACTTCAGCTTCTGGTGATCTTGCTTCTGATGAGGCGTTTTTGATGAAGTTGCTTCTGATGACGTCATCACTTCAGGAGCACTTTGAACTTCAGGAGCACTATTCTTTAGACGCTTCAAGCTTCCTTTTTGTTGATTCTTTTGCTCTCTTTTGTTCTTTCAGAACCTTTTAAAGATATAACATTTTGTCTATGGTCCTATACACTTGAACAAATATTAGCATATCCAATTGACAATTTTTAATACCTTGTTATCATCAAAACCTTAAGGGTGACATATGTTAAACATTCTTTGTTCTAACAATTTCCCCCACTCTAAGGGTAATGTTTGTTAAACGTATTTTGTTCCAACAAATTACACTGCCATCCCCTTAAATATACCTGAATTACATTTCCCTCCTCTCTTATGTTAAAATATACACTCCCCTCTCCTCCCCTCTTATTCAAAACATATTCGAAAATATTTCACTCCCCTCCCCTAAGAGAAGCTTGAATTACATTCCCCTCCCCTCTTATGTTAAAATCTACACTTTACTCCCTCAATATTTTTTATTGCATTCCTAATAATCTAGCAAAATAACCAATCTTAATCTTAATCTTAATAATATACAAACAAGAAACAACAAATAGCAAATTTTTTTGCACCAATCCAATGTGTCAAAATTCTAAGCCACCTAATGTCACATCACCATTAAAAACTTATTTTATTTTTGCCATTTTAAGCATTCACACAATACAAACAATAAAATATCATTATCTCACATTTTCACTCTTCAATTCCAAATTCAAATTTCAAAATTTTTCAAATCCTTCTTTCCCTCCTATTTTTTCTCTTATCCCAACAAACATCACTTTCAAGTTTTAACTCACCTTTCAACAAACATTAAAATATTATTTCCTCTCATTATCCCTCTTCAATTCAAAATTCAAATTCTTTCAAACCCTTTTTTTCCTCATACATTTTCTCCCTTATTCCTATCCAACATTAATTTCTCTCGTTCTATTCTTTTACTCTCTTTCTCATCCCTGATTTTCCTCACTTTCTCTCATTCACAAACATTCCACCACTCCCTCTTTTCCTCTCTTACGTTACAACACAAACCCTTTTCTTCTTCTTATTCTTCAAAAAACTCACACAAACTCATTTTCCTCTTACTTCTTTCTTCGTTTGCAACAGGTTATATCTCTCTTTTCTTCTCATGAACAACTTGAAGTCGTACTTTGAATCGTTATTGAGGTAAGTTTTATTTTCTATTTGTTTTTTATGATCAATGTTATGAGTGATTTTGAATTTGTAGATTGTTGTGATTAATGTTTGGTTTTTTGTCTGTGCATGAATGAGATTGGAAGACTAATAACGACAATCTTTTGGAACCATCAAATAGACCTACCAACATCTTATCTGGTTTCTACAACAAGGTTGTGAATTTTTGTTTGTATGTTGTTGTTGTTTATTGTTAGATCCTTAAATATCTTTTTATTGTAACCCATAATTTTCAAGTATTCAAACACTTGATTCTGCTTATATTGTACGGTTGTTTTTTCAACTAAGTATATAATTTCTTTATATCCATTAAATTTATCATCAACACAATCTATTTCAAACCCATTTCTCTGTCATTATTTGTTGTTATCGTTAAAATTTATAGGTTTGAATTTTGAAAGCAACAATCTATTTGCAATTTTTTTTAAACCCAAATTTGATTTTTTTTTTTTTTTTGGTGTTTTGTTTTGATTACATGTCTTAACTACAAGGTAAGATTATAAGTTAAGATATGTGGGCACTCACAAAGTGTTGGTTTTAGATGCCTTATTTTTAGTTGGTTTTGTATTTGATTTTTTTGTTGTGAAATTGAGCACTCACAAAGTGTTTGAGAAATTATCTCAATAAGAAAATGGATGATATTGTTAGTTTTAGATGGTCATGAAGTTTTTGATTATGTGTTGTTTGATTTGAATTTGTTTTGTTTTAATTTGGGTAAAAATATATGACCCTTTTGTTTGGATTGTTTTGTTTTAAGTTGGTTTGTTCCAATTGCACTTTGTCCCAATATGGGAGGCATGCAATTTTAACTAAATAAATATATGATGACAGTTTTATTCAATTTTTAATCTCTGGTTTTATTTGTTGATAGGTTTTATGCATCAAGATTGAAAGAGTTCAAATAAATGATATTGGAGAGGCAATCAAACTGAAGGTATAATTCTGGTTTTTAATCATGGCTTGAATTTATATGATGTATGATTTTTTATTTTCATTTTCATGCAGTAAAAGGTGGATAAAAAAATAAAAATGGTTATCTAGTCATGGATTGTTGTGGAACAGATTGGGAGAGCAAAATGACATTATCTAAAACCAAAAGTAAGTATCTATTTATCTATTTTTATGTGGCTTTTCTTCTCTTAAATCTGTTGTTTTTACCTTCTCTAATAAGAAGCTATTTGAACCAATTGATTTTTTTAACTTTGTAGAATGAGCGTTGTGTTAGTAGTTTTGGATGAGTCTAAGACTATTGTTGACAAAATGAGATTGGATACAATTATTGTTGAGCCGATCCCAACTATTCTTGATGGTGATATGTCTAAGATCATGATTAAGGGTTGAGCCAATCCCAACTATTCTTGCTTTTCTTTTCTGTATGGCGACCATGGTTGTAAAAATTGTGATCCTCCTCATAAATTATTAATAATTTTGCTGTAAAATTCTGCTTCTTAAAATTTTGCATCAAACAAATAATATTACTTATATGGACACACACACAGTAATTCTGCATCAAACAAGTAACCCTACTTCTTAACATTTTGCATTCTGTTTTTTTCTATAACAAAATTGTAAATTATTGGTTTTAGTTCCATGTACTATTATTAGTGGTGCCTTAATTGTTCCTTTTTCTTTTGCAATTGATTTAACTTGATGCGCTCCTAGATCTGGTTATTTGGTTCAATTAAATTATTAATTTGTTGTCTTAGTGGTTTTGTGTTAAGCTTTCAAACATATTGATTTGTGTAGATCATTTTGCATTCAACAGGTTGGACAAATATTGAATGATTATAGCAGGATGTAACATGAACCGGTAAGTATATTTTCTCTTTGTAATAGGACCAAATAATGCACTTACATTGCACATAAAATTTGTGGTACGAACTTCTTGGTTATTCTCATTTATTAGTAATTGTATGCTTCAGAAAAACTTCTAATAATTAGTGTGGTCTTCTATGCATTAAAGGTTGATGTTATATTGAAGAATGGGTTCCACACTAATATGAGCTTTGTGTTGAATCAAGGCACTGTTTTTTTAAGATTGTCTGTTACTTCTAATATGTAATATGATTTTTACTATGTATGTGAAACATATAATAAAAGCAATAAAAAATTGTGCTCAAGAAAATGATCACAAATGTTTGATTTAATACTGCAACTTGGCGTAACCAGTTAAGCATTGTTATTACAATCTCAATTATCTTCAATATATGTTTTCTAGATTCTCTCTGACATGCTTTGCAAAGTTTGAATTTATATGTAGCCTATTTATGATTTATGATTATATTCACATAATTTCTAACCTGAGATTATGATTAGACATTTGAATTGGTGACATTCTCTAATTATAAGCTTTATATTGTTGTATTAATGATTCAAGATGATTATAGTGATGATTAAGCTTTCTATTCATCTTCATGTGTTTGATTTGATTATGTTACAAATCCCATTGATACTATGTTGCTTTGTACTTTTTTAGGTAGTTGACACCAATCCAACCCAAGGTATTTTTCCTTAAATAAATGTGAATATGCTTGAATGATCTTTTATAATATAGAAAATATTAGTTGTGTATATGCTTGAACTCGATCTTTGAAATGATAAATTACATGTAAAAATGATAAAATATATATTATGTTTGAAACAAGAGCCTTTTGTCATAGTGACCATATTTTAGCAAACGAGCATTTTATCACAATGAAGGTTTATCAGATAGTTTTACTTTGCCGTATAAAGTATGGTAAACTTTATACTGGATAATTAGTCTTTATAATATGAATGATTCTTCAAGTTAGTCTTCATAACCCAAAAGAATGGTACACTAAGAGGATCTTCTTCAAGTATGGTACACTAAGAGGGTCTGATTACATTTGACTTTCAAAGTTAGGCTCAATTTGACTTAATTAGAGAGCATCTTCTCTATACACCCATATTTGAGCTACTGCTACTTTTTTTCAGAAATCTTTCTGCATACACTCCTTGCGCACCTATTTTTTTGTGTGAAAGCTTTCTCACCTCCACAATTCTCACCTATATTTCTCTTAAGAGTTTGTTGTGTAATAAAATTTTGATTTTGATTATCTTCCGTTTTTTAGATAAGCTTTTGATTTATCATCATTATCTCACGTAATATGATTTTTATTATGTGAAACATGCAATAAAACAATCAACAATTTGGGCTCAAGAAAATGTAATAAACCATATATGATAACGGGAAGTAATTATAACTCTTTAACTTTTACTAATTAGTGTTTGTCTTTTCGATTGACTCTTTTGGAACAACTTCATGGTAAGTCTCTTTTCAAGCTAAAGTTTGCTTTTATAAAATCGAATGTTCCTTACTTTTAGTTAGAAGTTGACGATAGGTCCTTTAAAGTTTGCTTCTGATTCTTTAGACAAAAAGTTATAGAAAAATATTGATTTTAAAGCACTGATCTTTTTTGAAACAGAAATATCTAGGTTAGATGTCATGTTGATTTTAACACGCATTTTTGCTAATTTTAACACGTTTGAAGCAAAAACATGAAGAGTAGGCTACATGTCATGTTGATTTAAGTAAAGTTTGGACTGAAATTAATTCCAAGAATTACCAGAAATCTCTTGATAAAGTTTTAGCAACGGGACATAAAAGCTTAAGTACCAAAGGTAATAGATATATTTTCAATATAATATTGTTTAATGTTCTTTTCTTTTCTGTTTTTAAGGGACCATTCTTTTCTGTTTTTAAGTTATATCTCATGAAAAAACTTGAATTGTCTTGGAGTTAATAATTTTTTTCTTGTAAACTAATTTCAGTTGATTCTGAGTTATTTGTTTTCATTATCAATTGTTGAGTTTTGATTATCTCAAATTTTTAGTCTTTGGATTAGAGTGATATATTAGATATGAATAGTTGTTTAGTTGTTGATTTTTTTTATAGCAATGGTAACAAACATTGGTTTGGTCTATTTCCAAATATGTTTGGGCAATTTTCCTTTCTATAGCAATGTTGATTAGTGGCTGTAACTGAGCTCTGGTTTATGCCTCTTCAAGATTGATTGGTTGAATGTTCGTTGCTGGTTTATTTTCCATGTAGCAGCCAAATAATCAAAAAATTATCGAGTGAAACAATCAAGTGAGTTAATTGCACAAGCTGAGGAAAGAAATGACAAATTCTGAAGGTTTGTTTTTGCTTATTTCATAAACTTTCGATTAGATGTTTCATGGACTTAACTAAAGAGCATAATTTGGTTTAAAGGTAACATAATTGTAAAAAAAAAAAAAAAATGGCCCCTGTGAGAAAGAAACAAAACGTGAATTGATATGGTAGAGATCGATTTATGTGTGTTTCTTGGTAAAATTTATAATATGATTTTCAGTTATTCAGTGGGATATATTTTGATGTTTATTATGTTATGTTTGATCCTGCAACTACATGGAAATTCGGATATATATCTTAATTAATTAATCAATTAATTTCCTTGGAGGTATCATGTTAGACAAGTTGGGTGTAACATTCATTTTCAATATATCTTCACAGCGATAGCAACAACAAATGTATGTGTTTCTTATTGTTTTCTTTTGTTTCAGATCTGATAAGAAATGATAGTAACATAAGCTAAGTGTTTGGTTTATGGTCATGATACTTGCTTAAAGAAATATAAAATGACCTTTGATTCCGTTATGATTTGGTTTGACAATTTTGTTGTGTTTCTTTCATTGATTTGTTGCTTAGATTTGAAAATGTTAAACAAAAACTATTCATTTTAATGTAAATCTTTATACTCTATATGAAACTGATAAATTGAATTATATTTTTAGATGTATTTGTCATTCTTTGGTATCATTGTCTATGTTGATCTATATGCAGGTTCTATTTTGATTGAACCTATTATAAGTAGGTACCTGAGAAACTACAAACTACCTACATTACTATACCAAGAACCCCAACCTATTAAAGAACTTTTGTATTCAAGTGTTCCGCAGGAATACGATCTACTAGGAAGGCTTTATGTTGAATCTTGGGTAAGAAGACGGTATATTAGTTAATGTACAAGTGGAGTTAGGTGCATGCATGGAGGGAGTTTATCTATGAAGGACCAAATTCAATGTGCATTATTGTTTGAAAATCAATTTATGTTGTTGCTATCTTAATTTAGATTTACATATGTAGTGTCACTCTATATTGGATTTGGTGATGTAAATGTAACCCTATCAACTTCTTAATACTATGTGTTCTTTAAAAATTTCTTTAGAATAGACAAGGGTACTTTGTGATTACACCATTGTCATGTATCTTGAGATATTTAACAATGAATTAAATTAATTGATTGGGATGAGATTTCCTTTTTAAAGTGGAAAAAAAAATTCAAATACACGGGAGGCTATGAATATTTGATGTAAGTTTATGTTTAGTAAAACCTAAACTTTCATATTCGCGAAAAAGATGTGGTCTATAATTTGGTGGTATGTTCAGAGTAATAATTTGTTTACGCCACATAAAATATTTTTGTTCGCCCGTGCGTTGCACAGGTGGAAAAACTAGTAATCTAACATACATAGAAAAAAATAGTATTGCTGGTCTATTTTAATATAATCAAAATTTGAATACTTTTTTTTTGCTATTTTTTATTCACAATTTAATTAACATATAGTTTTAAACCCTATTATTAATCGTGAAACAACCAAAGATAAAATTAAAATATGTAAAAAATTACTATTGACAATAAACTATGGTTATTTAAAAGTTAATTTTATACTATAAATTATAAAATTAATACCAAAATATTTAAATTTATCTATCATTGACATTTAAATTATAAAAAAATAAATTTATTTTTCCTTAAATAGTGGTTCAAAATTAGTATATATCATAAAAATATTTATTTATCCTAAAATAGATTAAAAGGTGGTGGATATTTAAAAATGACTAATACCTCAAATTTGTCCTTGAATTTTAAAAAATCGGCCAAATTCGTCCCTGAATTTTGCGAAATAACTATTTAGTCCCTGAATTTTACAGGCATCCATCAAAATGGTCCCTCCGTTAAGTTGGTCTGTTAACGGAGGTGACGTGTAACCTTAACCTCTTACAAGGCTTAACACGTCAGATACCACGTAAGCAGGGACCAAATTGATTGATTTACAGAAAATTTCCAAGGACCAAATTGATGGATTTTCAGAAAATTGCCAAGGACCAAATTG
>Ga0315914_1006524_pt1 | contig 16515 bp, 9 predicted proteins | sample MpolenodulesMG_FD_203920 | JGI IMG/M metagenome (GOLD analysis project Ga0315914, IMG submission 203920) | Medicago polymorpha root nodule microbial communities from Los Angeles, California, United States - elongated nodules | ecosystem: Host-associated > Plants > Roots > Nodule | place: USA... | reverse complement strand
CAAATCGTGCCACGATTTTCCATCTCATGGATCCTTGCTCCCGGCCAACAAAATCGTGCCACGGTGCCTCAAATCGTGCCGCGATTTTAGGTTTCCTGCAAATCCAATTTGAAGCCAATATACAACAAGAAGTTTTTAACATATATTGCTATCTTTATATTGCGCTATCAGCTTGTTTAGTTGACATCTTTGAAGCTTATAGCTTAATTTGATTAGAGCAGAATATCAAATCTCAGATACTATAAGGACTAAGGAGAAAACTGATGATATTCTTTTTCTCCTTGGTTCAATTTTTGTTAAGCTCTGCAGTGTTAGTGTAACTTTTATCATATTATGATGATGTAAAAGAAATTGAATGAGTTCATCTTTTCAATTTCAATCGGAGATGAACATGAGCCAAGTGAGAATGTAAAACATTTGTTTTTTTGTTTTTGTTTTCTTGATACTAAATATTTATCGGATCAAATTTTTGGACTTTTTATTGAATTTGTAACTTCTCTGAATATTTAGGTACCTCGGTTTATCTTTTTTCCTCGAATGATCAATACAATTGTAATCTTTTATTGAGAGGAGAGTTAAAAATGGACAACATAAAGCGAAAAACAAACTCATGAAAAACCTGATAAAAAAGTGTCTAGATACATTGTTTATTTAGTAATGGAAGTGTCACCTGAAAATATGCTATGTGCATGCTTCCTGCTCTATTTTCTTATGCAACACTTCAAGCACTGGTCAGATAATTTCTGATGCAAAGTATGATACTTCCTCTTGTTATAGAGTCCACTATTACCCTTTGCTTCCATGTAACTTTTTCTTGGTTGCTAGTTTTTAAATATGAATTAGGTTGCTTAGAGCTGCATTTGTTGGTACATAATAGTAGTTGAATGTGATTATACTTGAATTATTTATGAAATTCTCTTCTAATTGTGAAAAAACTCCAGTTCCAATTTCAATGGAGTCATTCCTTAGAATAGGTCTTCTAATTGTGAATGATTTGGAATAATAGTTCCCTCCCTCCTCTTAAATCTTATCTTTTAGTTGTATTTTTTTTACTTTCCCTGTTGACTTTTAGCCATGATTTGTGACTTACAATTTGATCATTTCAGCTTTGAGTGGTGGTCATTTGAGCTCCTAATCATCATAAATATTTAAGAGGAGGGAAGGAACTCACCAAATCATTCCTGTTAAAGGAACAACATACTGAAAGAACGCTCCTACTCCAAGATAAAAATTATCAAAGCATAAAATAAAAAAAATGCATTGAAAATGATAATTTTTAAAGTCAAAAAGAATTTAAAAAAAAAAAAATCTATATTTATTTTGAATGATAATTATTTTGATAGGAAAATAAATATATTTGTATTCTACAGTTTATATAAAGGTAAGGTTGCATTGCACACACGAAGGTGAGAGCGCCGTCATCCCCATTGAAAGCAAACCGAACTGAGAATTGAAACGTAGTAGAGGTTGCAGAATCAAAGATGCCAGCAACAGCAACAGCAAGAGCAGAGAAAGAGCGTCTGAACCTTCTCTTAGGTTCACACCTCGCCACCATCCATGAAACCCTACAGGTTTTGGATCAAACTCCTCCTTCTTCTTCTTCTTTCGATAACAAAGTCACCTTGGAAGATGTTATTCAGATGGCTGAACAAGTTTCTAAACAAGCCACCACAGGTACTTTCAACTCTTTCACTTTTCAATTCAATCTGTCTCTTTATTTACATGTCTGTCATAAGCTATCATAAGCTATTTCTATAAGCTGTCATAAGTGATTATGTAACTTGCAGTTGGAATGATTTGGACTGGAGATAAACCTGAATCAAAAGCGGTTGAGGAAAGTATGACATCTTACTTCAACAATCTACAAGGTTTTCTTTTGGTTTCTCATGGAAGCAAGGTAGGTGCGGGTCCTACATTGTCTTCCAGCATTCATGAATCAGTCAAACAAGTTGTTGATTCCAGTTTCAGGTTGATGAAGGAAACTGTTTCTTTCTATGGTAAGCAAACTCTCTCTCTCCCTCGCTCAAACCCTTTTTATTGAATTATTTAGTCCCTTAATTTGTTTCGTTTCATTTTGATCCCTTAAATTACAAACGTTAGACGATTTGATTGTTTCATTTTGGTCACTTTAACTTACAGATATTCGATATTATGATCCTTTGAATTACAAAATTTAGACACGAAAGTCCTTCCTGCTAAGGACCAAAATGTCTTAATATTTGTAACTTTGGAGCAAAGCTTTAAACCTTCATAACTTTAAATGAAAAAAACTTAAGTGACCAAATTGTATAACATTTGTAAAATAAGCGACCAAAATGAAACGACATAGATTTAGGGGACCAAAACGAAACCTACAAATAACTTAAGGGACCAAAAGTGTAATTCAGCCTAGAAATAACTAATCTATTTCAACTATAACATGCTGCAGTGTAGGTTTAACTACGGCTGTGACTAATACTGACATGCAAAAATAGAGAAACTAGAGAGCAAAAATAAAAAACATGCTTATCTCTTGACCATTAGTTCATTCCAATTATGATACTAGCTTAGTTACTTAGTTTTATATTACACATGTCAAAATGGTGGTAGAAGTGTTTTGGAATCCTTGTTATAACACCATGTTTTCATCGTATTTATCAAAGGTTTTTATATCTTTTTCTTTGGAGAACTGTAGGAAACTATTGTCTCTCTAAGTCATATCATTGAAGATTTTGAATTTTAGAGCATCTAGATTTCCTGAACAATTTTTTATGGAGTTTGTTATCAATTTTCCCTGAGCTCAACATAACTTGTGATATATCAGCATACCTATCATTTGGAAATTGGAATTTCCTCCCTCTTGGAAACTGCATTATCTGTTCTGTCTAAAATAGTATTCTAGTTTGGTTATAAAAAATACGTAGATAAATAAATCTGAAATTAATCATAGGCATTGGATAAGGTTAGATATAAAAGGTATTAACAAAAATCTTCAATTGGAATTTGCGTAGCAGGCTATTATGAGTATGTGTTATATTCGGTCTCCAATCCATGCACATAGAATACTGTATTACTGCTGCTATGTGAGCAACCATATCATTTCCAGAAAGTACGCAGGGGCAGAATGAACTTCTCTCAACTCTTAAGTTTTGCTATTTTTGTTATTGTGATTACAAATCATTTTGATTGCATTGACAATTATCACTATTGTCATTGGATGTGCATCAATTCGGTGTTCCTTTATTAAATTCTATTGCAATTTATTTTAGTTTCATTGACATTTATCAATATCATCTTTAATATCCCCCATTAGCTCACTGTTTATGTATGTATATTTTGTTTGCTTGATCATCGTCTTTCAAAGCAGTAACGTTGTCCTGATCCCTACATCAATATATTTCTTAATTTTCTGCTGAATTGTTGACAACCTTTCATTGTCTTTTGACAAAAACTAACAGGATCCCATCGTGAAGGCCAGAAACAATTAGTTCCGCAACTGGTAGGTACTGTATGGGAAGCGTGTTCTGCCCTTAAAAAGACCCCTACTTCAAACATTACAGCAATTGGGCGAGGAATGACAAAGGTTGCGGTTTCGGTGAAGGATGTTCTACGCGAGATGAAAGAATTGAAGCCAGTTTCTAGTGATGATCCAGCGGACACGGAGTCTGAACCATGTGATGATAATTCAAGTGAAGGTGAACTAGGGAATGACCTATCACCTGAAGAGATGAAAGTGGCTGAAAGAACCATTGTGGTTGTGTCTGACACGCTTTCAGTTCTGAAAGGACTTATTCGCTCTATTACAGGCTTGATTAAGATGGAAAAACCAGATGACAACAGTGGTTTTGTAGATTCACTTGAAAAATTGTTACAGCTGTGTCAGGAACTAGGTCAACAGATTGATGAAATTGGAGCTTGCCTCTATCCCCCTCAAGAGATTTCTTCCATTGAGGCTGCGTTGGAGAAAATCTGCAGCATTATTGAGGTTATGCAAGCGGAAATAGGAGGCCTTCAAGGTGCATCTGATGCATTTCTGGAGGCATGCAATGGTTTGAGGAGCTCAATGCACGAGCTTGTGTCTGAACTAAGTAGCTCTAGTACTGCTGATATAGAAGCCGGAGTGGAAAATATAACATTAAGTGAGAAGTAGATTATATTTGTGTGCAATGATTTTGATTTTTGACAGTAGAATTTATGAAATGATCCTTTTGATTTATAATTTTATATATACACATATAAGTATGTTTTTGTTTCTTGTAAATCTCTAATTGGTGAGAGATCACATTTAACCCTCATCTGAAAATTGCACAAGAAGATCCATAACCCCTGATTTTAGCTTTTATTTTGCGTGATGTAGTCATTGACATAATTAGAATTGCGATCCAAAATTAACATTTCAATTATAGATCCACCGTAATTGGAATTATTTCAGAAATTTTATCCGGTATTTAAGATTACAGAAAACAGAATATATAAATCAAAAATCAATTTAAATTTATTTCTAATCTATTTTCTCAAATTGAAGTCAAATGCTTGAGAATAGCGACAGTTGAAATCTCATTTTAGCTTTACTACTCTTAACGTGGGATGGTATAATTCTTCCTGACAAAGCTTTTCTTAGTTATGTATGACTTTTTATCGTAATCAGGATTTTAATTAGCAAGTGTGTTACGAAATGCAGAACTGAACAAATCCTAAAACTAACTGCAACTATGTCAAAAAGGAATACCTCCAAATGCCAAGGCCTGGTGGAATTTAGGAATAACTAGTTACATAATTGTATGTCTAAATCAATTAATAGAATACAGGAAGAGTAATGCTCTGGTAGGAGTAAAAAATATACACTAGACTCCTGTGTGAATTTACATAAAAATCTGCTTAAACTGAATTTCTGTTGGTAATATGTGGGTCAAAGTTAACGCCCAGCAAGTTTGACCATCCATGCACCACCTAGGTAAAGACCTAATAATGGTGCTGCTAGAAGAACTTGAGTGAGAGGATCTGTGGATGGCGTAACTATAGCAGCTGCCACTACTGCTCCGACTACAACGTACCTCCAAACTGATAGCATCCGGTCTCCAGTAACCAATCCCAGTTGTCCCAATAGAAGTTGTATAATAGGTACCTACAAATACAAGATGGCTTAGATGCCATTACAACCAAACTTGGGAAGAAAAGAAAGCATTGTAAATAAGCAGTGTAATACAATACTACAAAATTACAAATATAGTACATCTTGTTTCCTCAAGAACCACATCAAGGTAAAATCTTACGTGCAAATTGCAACGTATAATCCAAACTCCAAAAGAACGTGATAAGCACTCATTCATTTGAGAAACACTCATTTAAAAGCCAGCTCTCAAGGCAGAAGAACCAAGTCTTTTTTTAAGTTACTATATATTATAGGTATGAAGTGTCCACATTGTTCAACAGTGATAAATCTTCCTCAAGAAGAACCAAGTCATTTAAAACTTTCAAGCATCTTATATTACTTGATATGAGACGTGGGCACCCCGTTATACCCATGTCCCAATCCAGATGATCGATTACAAACATAAAAACTATCTTATGAGCTATCCAACTCAATAGCAATACTGCAATAGCATGTCTTTTATTCGAATTCCTAACAGAGGTATATTAGGATATCCATATTTACCCATAGCTACGAATTGACCTGATGCAGGCATGCTTAAAAATGTAATCAGTTTATCTTTTATGTATATTATTGTATTCTATATTTATCATTGGGTAAATGGCCGTGTGGCAAGTATCAATCGGTGTCATCTAGAAGGTAGTGTTTACCATATATTCAAAAAGAAAGGAAGTACAAAACAGGAAGAAGAAATTACCTGGAAAGACAAGCCTGTACTGAACATAAGAACCAGAACAAACTCAAAGTATTGATCAATGGACCACAGTGATTCAACAGCACCTTCAGCATAATTGACAAAGAAATTTAATGCTGCGGGTACCAGAACTAAGTAGGAGAAGGTTATTCCGGCATAGAAAAGAACTGATGAGCCTAAAACAATTGGCCCTAGAAACCTTCTTTCAGCTTTCGTTAGACCTGGAATTATAAAGGCTATGATTTCATAGAGAATGATAGGACTTCCCAAGAGAAGGCCACAATATCCAGAAACCTGCACCACGAGACCACAACAATATTAGTTTGATCATGATTTAGATGGGTATACACTACAGTAATGGTTATATCACACAACATCATATGATGTTCCGGAAGTTGGGTAATAACATTTTTCTCTGGTATCTAATCCCTCCTAAATTTGACTTCTCTAAAATAGGTAGTTGGTAAGGTGAGAAAATCAAAGGTTGATAGTTCAACGAACCAATGATTAATTATGAATGTAAATGTAATATCAACTATTTTTTTCTTCATCAATAGTTGATACTAATTACTTTACACTCTAAACTGAGTTCCTCAATTTAGAGTGAGTTGCCTATTTTAGAGTAGCTGGATCGCCCCCAATATAAACAAACTAATTATGGCAGAAAATGGCTAAAGTAGTTTACACACACAAAAGACTTTCATCTTTCACCCTGGAAAACTCTGTCAAGTTGCCAACGGTATAGCACCTTTAAACTTCACATGAAATGCATGCCAGGAAATAAAATATTACATTCACAACTCACTGGGTAGGGAAGGAAGCAAAAAACACCCCAGAGATATTTTGAGTAAAATTTTTACCTTTAAAGTGGTGAAGAAAAATTCACCAGGAGCTAGCTGAAGAAATCTGACGCCCTCTGATTGAACAGGAGCTTCAAGAAGCCTCACCAAATCTTTTGAAAATGCAAAGCATCCCAAAATGCTTCCTCCAACTCCTAGAACTGATATAAAGATTCTTTGTCGAAGCTCTTCAAGGTGATCAAATATGCTCATTTCTTTATCATCAGGAAGAAGCTCTTTATCAGGATAAAGAAAATCATAGATAGCACTTCTTTCCCCATCTTCCTTAAAATTTTCCAATGCTTCTTCGCCTATACCATCAAGCACGTCTTTATTTTCTAACACAGCAATAAAAAGTTATCTCAGGAAGTTTCTATTTCTAAAATTTTTGCACGCATGATCATTAACTAAGGGTTTATTTGGATTGACAATATTTGAACTTATATTCTTGCATAAACACTTACCAGACTGTTTGGGAGAGCTTATAAAAAAACTAACAACTTGTTCATAAGTTGTTTTCAGCTTATGTACCCGTTTGGATTAGCTTATTTGAGTTGTCTACTAACATAAACACTTGTGAGCTGTGAAGCCCTGATACTTCAAAATGGATGACGTATCGTATCCCCTGCGTATCCTGCACCGATACCTACCCGATACTTCCCGATACGTATCAGGAGAGTATCCGAAGATTAAATTTTATTTTTTTAAAAAATAATTATTCGATACTTCACGATACATCTCAGGAGAGTATCCGATAATTATCCTGCATCGATACCTGCCCCGATATTTCCCAATTAATGTTAACTAAAATAACTTAACTCTTGAGTGCTGACGTGTTCTTTTTTGGATATAGTGCTTATTTTTTGGATCGATAAAGTATAGCACTAACAGATATAGTATAGCATTGATGGTGCTCTTTTTGGGATATATTGTGTATGTAATTGACTAATCATCACTCTCTTAATCGTCAATATTTATTTATATTTATGTTGATGTACTACGAGCCTATGACTGGTTTCTTTTGTTTGTTAATATATTTGCATATTAAAAAAATGATTATAATTATATTGGACATTTAATTATATATATTTTTTATTAATGTATCCCAGCCGTATCGTATCTTGATTTTTGAAATTTTCCCGTATCGGTGCAGTATCGTATATGTATCGTATCTCGTATCCGGGCTTCACTATCTGAAGAGCTTATGAAAATAGCTTATGCCATATCCTTATCTGTAAGTTGTTTCCAACTTATTTTCACAGGGTTTACAAGGTAGTTTATGAGAGGTCTTATATCTTCTATGAAAATAGTTTGATTTTATTTTATCTAACTTACGATAAGCACTTATGCTATAAACACTTAATTGCACTTTTTTATCCAAACCGAGCCTATTTCCATTATCTCTCAAGAACAGCTTATGAAAACAACTTCTTCTACGAAAACCATCTCATCAATGAATTATTTGGTTATCGAAACAGCTTATAAATAAGCACTTATACGATACACCAACTTAATTAAGCAGTTTACCCAAACAGGACCTATGAAGGCAAAAAGCTAAAACTTGTTGAATTAAGAGAAATGGGTTTTGCTTTAACTTACTGGGTCTTTCTTCAATGGCGGAGCCAGTACTAAGCTGTTGTTGGTTCTGTCTGAGTTCATCATCAACGGCGAAGCAAACGAATTTACCAAAACTCTTATTCCTTCTTGGAGAGAGAGGGAAGCTGAACCCGGAAGAATTGTTGACCCGATTATGAGTTAAATGGGTTCGGAGCAACCCGAACTGAGGAAGGATATTCATAGGAACAGTGGCGGTTCCCAATCCCATACGGTGTTTATGTTTGGTTTTTTTCTGTCCAACGGTTGGTGCTCGTTAGATACGATTTGGTTTGCGTGTTATGCTGTGTGTCCTCGTCGCCTCATATTTTTGCACTTTACATGGACATCTCAAAAATGAGTGTCGTTTTAGTCAATTACACACAGATTTAGGAATTGAATGAAATAATCATTAGACATAAAATTTTTACTAAACTGTTCAAAAAAAGATAAACTTAAAGTTGCATTGAAAATTGTACTAGAGAAAAGTTGGTGTATTTATTGAGGGTAAAGTTGGGAGAAAAAATTAAAGTTGTATTAAAAATGTAAAATTCATTTTGAAACAAATTTTTTTGGTTAAAGTGACACTCATTATGAAACGGAGGGAGTACATTTTCAAAAAAAAGAAGAATCCATACATTAAATTTGAGTATATTTATCAAAAACAATTTTTTCTATACGGCAATTGTTTCCGTTTCAAATTGAGGAATGATATGTACAACCAACAACTTATTTGTTGTATTTTAATATTTTTTAGTTGTTTCAATTTACGTGCTCCTCCTAATATTATAAGGTGTTGCGATAGTTGTTCAATTTTAGTTGTACAAATAACACAACTTTTTTAAATTGTTGGACCCATCATATTAACTTATTTGAACATATGATTAATATGGCTCAATTTTTTAAAAAATGGTGGGTTAAAATAAAATATATGGATACTTTATACAGAAGATTAAATTTGATTTACACTACACCAAAAAAAAATTGATTTACATAATATTATCTTATTTGTTATCATGGTCGTTCCTATGAAATTGGAGGCTCGGCTCTCATAATAAAAATAGACCCCTAATAAAAAAAGACACAATTTTTTTGAAAGATTAATCTTCTATTTAGATTGAAAATAACACTTGTATAATGATTATTAGCCACCGAAATCAAAATTAGCAATTATTTTTACCAAAGACGTGTTTTTTAACTTAGAAATAGAAACATGGAACATGATTTCTTACCTAGAAATTGAAACATGAAACATGTTTATTTTTCTTTTTTGAGTGAGGATAGGAATATTGAACAACAATTTTTTTCTTGGGACTCATCACTTTGAGAGGCCCAGCGCTCAGTTGAGCTCTTTGCACTTCAAAAAATGGTCTTGTGGGTTATGCGTATTATTATGAGTATAGCTGATCTCATAATTTATTCTTGTATCTAAGTATTTTAATAAAATACTATATAAAAAAATTAATAGTAAAAATCAACAGGAAATGTGAGTTTTTTAAATTATTATCGTGGTTTTAGAAAAATAAATTATACCTAATTACTTTGGGCTTGAAGAAGACCCATGACACTTGATAAACATGAAATATTTAGCTATGTACTCTTATATTTGTATTTTCATCCCTATAAATCATTAAAAAAAAAATCAAATTTACCCCTTTAACCATTTAAATTTTTATACCTTAATTTTTCACCCTCACTTTCAATCTTTCTGATTCCGGCATGAATTCACCCCTCCACGAGCTTTCAAAGAAAACTCATATTAAACATTTTCAAAATCAAAACAAGAAAACTATTAAAAACATTCCCTGTTTGCTAGTTTTTGAGTTTTAGATATCTTAAAATTTTCAGATTTGGTGGTTAATGTCATTCATCCTGATACACATACTTGTCTAAAATGAGGATCCTTCATGATATGTGATACACAAGCTTAACTAAGCAATTTATCCAAACATAAATATTTTACTTAAAAAAATTAAGCAAAATATTTGATGGTAGTATCAAATTAATATATGTATTTTGAGGGTTCTACCATCCTACGATCATACATGCATACATATAAAAAATTAAAATAATTTTTTTTAACAAGAAAATTAAAATAAAATTAACGTGAAAGTGACATGCATACATATAAAAAAAAAATCTTAATTCGAATTAAGATTAAATAATTAAATTTATTAAAAAAATATATGTTAAAACAAAATATGAAATTTAAAAAAAACATGTATTTTCTGTCGGATATAATGAAATTTTTGTGTAATTTGTTGAGATATTTATGTTACAGAAAATATTGTTTAAAAAAAATGCTACATCCTCTCAAAAAAAGTTGCATAAAGTATTATTATAAATTAATTAAAATTTCAAATAAAATATTTAGTGGATAAGATCAAAATATTTACTGTTGAGATATTTATGGAAATTCAAAATATCGGTTTTGGATCTCTAATTTATTTGTATTTTTTTTAAAACAAGCAAATTGATTTGATAATAAAATCAGCCTGCCAGCCTCCATTGGTATGCTCCTCGTCCTTCACTCAAATCATTCATTTTTTTTGTTTTATTATTCGGAATTATTGGAATTAGTTATACTGAATCATTAATTTTCTGAATAGTGATGAAGATATATCCCCCAAAACCGCAACGATGCATTGGCAGCGTTTCATAAGGCTGTACAAGCTGCGTTTCAAGATAAGAGGGGAGATTATAATGAGCTTTTAAAAGTCCTAAAAGATGTCAAGGATCAAAGAATTTATACAAGACGTTCTGCGGAAAGAGTCAAGTAGCTGCTTAAAGGGCACACTGATTTAATTTTGGGATTCAACACCTTCCTGCCAAAGGAACATCAAATCAAACTTGAGACCACTGGTTAGTAATTTATCATTATTCATTGCACTTCTCATAACTTGATACTTTTCTGCAGTTATTATGAGTTTTTTTGCTATATATATAATTCTATGGTGATGTAGTTGATGTCTGTGTTAAAACCCTAATCGGCGTCGTCTTGACTTTTGTTGGTGTTAAAACCCTAGGACTCTATTTTGTCTGAGTTGGGCTATTGACAGGAGCCACACAAATATGATTTTAAACTATATTTAACTCTGCAATCAGAAAATTTAATTTGTTGTTGATTGTAAACGTAGTAGTTCAATTATATTTTACTGTTGCATGAGAACTATATTAGTTAATGTCATGATTGTTTGTGATGGAAAAGAACACGAGGTTCAAAAACTTATTTCAATAGATATTTTAGAAGTACAATCATACTAAATGTTTGGAAGCTATTTGATAGTATCTCAAAACAATGAACGGTAAACGGCCTGATGCACTAAAGCTCCTGCATACGCAGGGTTCGGAAAGGGGTCCCACTATTTAGTGTATTGTACGCAGTCTTACCCTGTTTTTACACAAGAGGCTGTTTTGTTTCCAGGACTTGAACCCGTGACCTTTCAGTCACATGACAATGAAGGGTATTCTCATAAATATCTATGTTGTATTTTTTTTCTGATATGTTGCATTTTTTCTGTTCATGCAACTAAGACCTTTATCGCGTTGTAGGTTATTCATTTTTGTCTTTGATAGCATAAATGGTTTTATCTACTTGCTTTCAACCCTTCAATGATTACACTCTATTGTTTTTCTTCTTAGTATTTAACTCTTATTGTTCCAATTCTTCAGTTTTATTAGTATTCTAGTATCTTTTATGTTTGAATTGATCTAAAATTTTCAATCTAGTATCTTTTAGGCTTAATTACTGATGTGGTACCTTAAGTTATTTGTTGGTTACATTTTAGTCTCATAAGTTATTAACGTTACAATTTGGCCCCTTCAAGTCATCTTCCATCAACCAAATAAATCACCACCGTCAAAACCGTTAACCCAATGTCTAAGGTGGATACACATTGCAAGTTGTCACGTCACCATTCACATTTGCCTATTCAACGTTTTGGCAAAAGCTGCTGACGGTGAGGATTTATTTGGCTAACAGATACTAACTCAAGGGACCAAATTGTAACGTTAATAACTTATGAGACCAAAATGTAACCAACAAATAACTTAAGGGACCAAATCATTAATTAAGTCTATCTTTTATTGATTTTCGTATATTTGTTTTTTGAGAAGTGTTATGGACAACCTCTCTCTCACACTCTCTTGAACACTCAACTATTGGTCCATGCCATCATTTTAAAATAACCCATAAGTTACAACCACACTTCAACGATCGAGACACATGTTGCTTCTTTGGATTTTTTTAAAGAAACTTCATAGATTAAAAAAAAAGGGTTCTTCACATGATTGTAGGGGAATTGCATGGAAATTATATTTTTTCTCACTAATTGACATTTTCCTATGCCTCTAATCCTTTTCATTTTTTCTTTTTGTTGGGGAGTAGGGGTTAATAAAATGCATATAGAATGTTTTAAGTTAGAATGTTTTTCTGAAGTACTTTTAAGTTAGAATGTGTTAATTTCCTCGAGGATGATGAATATCCATTGTTTGCTATACATTAGCATGAAAAAAAGAGGATCACAGGTATGTGTATTTTATGCTGGTCTGGATGTTGTTTGACGAAAATGGTGTGATAAATTTTTCTTTATATGATACTATTAGACAGACAATAAAATATGTGTCTCAGAAATAAATAAAAAGGCAAATGTTTAGAAATTACCTAATGCTGTCATTGTTGTGATCTAAAGGGAAAAAGGTGAAGAATGTAGAAGAGAACCGTGAACTTCCCTCTGATGTGCTTGATATCATTTACCAAACATTAGATTTTGATGACTTTTTTCAGATTGCCAGTGTGTGCAAGAATTGGAGGGCTTTTCATAAAATTCACCGGAGAAATTTTTCGGCATCGCAAGAACCATTAATTCTTCAAGTTTCTTATGATGTTATTCGATCACTTTCCTTTATCAGCATACCCGACCAAAAAGTTAATTATCGCTTAAACATAGATGAGTGCTTCTGGAATTATACCTATCGTTACATCTTCTAATGGATATTTTATCTCGGTGGGGAGAAATAATTCAGTTTTGCTACTCAATATCCATTTACAAGAATAAAGAAGGTAATCAATACATGTCCCTCTGAAGTCAAGCCTTATATGAATCTTAATCGTGCTATTTTCCTGAGATCTTGCATGTCTATCAATCTCGAAAATTGTGGTTGGGTTACTTATTCGACAATGGGAAATAAAGTAAGAGTTGTTGACGCTGTGGTTTTGCATAATATAATATATGTTGTCACTTTCCAGACCAACATAGGGGTAATTAGCTTGAATTCATCAAAAATTAAATTTCTAACACTAAAGAATACTCCCAATGAAATACCCTCAACCTTTAGGTTGGTTAATTGTAATGAACAACTTGTAGTGCTTGATTTTAGGTGCAATAAAATAAGGGATGTCTACAGGATAAGGGATGTGTATCAGATAGACTTCTCAACCATGAGTTATGTCAAACTGGAAACTTTGGGCGACATTGCGTTATTTCATGTTTCAGAAAGAAATTCTTATGCATTGAGCAACCCGAATAAGTGGGGATATGAGAGCAACTCTGTGTATGCATTGAACGACATTAAATCTGCAAAATGTAGTGTGTATTCCGGGGATGATAAAAAATTGAAAAAATGCATTATGCTTCCAGCTCATGGAGCATATTCTTACATGTTTGATTGGTGTTTTAGACATCTACAATATGAGGTAGATTATTCCCTAGTTGAGTGACTTGGATATTATACACCATGTTACTCTGTATCTTTGTGTTTCGATCTATTTCCTTTCTGTTTGCCAATAATTTGACAAAAGTAAGTAAAACATTGCAATGGTTTGTAGTTTCAATTTGAATACATTGATTAGTATTGAGAATAATTCAAATGTGTATCGGTATCAGAATTGAGTTTGGTTGACATTAATAGTTCGTTTACGTTGATTTTTTTCCCTTTCATTTTTACTGATAAGGTTTGAATATATTATCGATCCATACAATTATAGCATTTTTTATTCTGATCGCTAGACGCACTTTGTAAAAAAATTGCTTAGGTCCTTGCCGCTAGTCATACAAAATGTAAAATGATAAAGTAACACTCACTATAGTAATTATTAATGAAAGTCGTAGTAGTCCCTTAGGGGTTGTTTGGTGCGTATGATAAAGAGTTACACTATCATATCCTATTTAAATCCCTTATTTGGTGCGCCAATACAAAATGATAAAATAAACCTATTGCTAATCCTTTATTATTTTAATCCTTAGTTTTAGTTGGGTTAGCAACCTGATAGGATTACCAAGCGTATTTTTTATTTCTCGAAGAATAGAACCATGTTCGACTCCCACACTCTACCTTTCTTGTCCCTCTGTAAGTAATTTTTAAATGATTCTTCAATTTCTATATCCCCAATCTCCCTCTTGCATCCATCGAATTCGTTGTGCATCCATGGAAATCAATAAATCCTTCTTTTAGATCCAACGGTTGCCGTATATGATAAAATAATATTATCCATTTTCTAATCACGTGTGCACCAAACACGTGATAGAACAATTGTTTATCCTGTTAATATCATATCATATCTTTATCCAGTTTCTTATCATATCATATCTATATCCTATCATGCACACCAAACGAGCTCAATTTATCAAAATTGTGTCCAGAACATTCTGAGGCGTCCAGCTAGGTGGATACACATTTTCTTCATGAAGCCCGTCTTCTAGCTTGAACCTTCGCTTGATACTTTATTGATTAAAACAACAATCTTTTTTATATTTTCATGAAGCTTGTGATACCACTATTGTAATATTCACACGCTCCTCCAATTTTTCAATGTTGAGTAGATACACTGATTTATTAATGTAAGTGACTTCTAACTTGTCCATTTCATTTATTCTTATCCTTTCAACATGAAGATGGTCGTCATCTACCACTTTCTCTAGCAACAAACGAGCATGAAAATATATGGTTGCATCGACTTACTTTCTAAAGTGGGGTGATGAAGTGTTTGAGGATTAACCAGATTACAAGGAGGATTCAGTGTTGGATATCTTATTCAACAATGACACCGACAACATCATTGCAAAAAATGAAGCCATGAGCCAAATCCCATTTGAGTTATGGTCCAATGATCTTCAAAAAGAGAGCTACAAGCTTATGTTTTCGTGGAAGATACTGAATGGGCTACTCTAGCTGAGGGAAAAGAAATAGAGGGTGTGATATTTGAAAAACCCACTCACTCTGAAGGAGCTATGTTATGACAAGAGGATGCCATGGCATCCCCAAACTTTGGAAAAATAATTCATAGTATGGATATATTTGTACCCAACTTCTGGTAGTTAGAGCAACTACAATGGTAAACTTCACATAAAGGTTATTTTATGGGTTCCATAAACCATATCGTCTTAAAATAACTCACTCATTTTTCACTCCAATAGCGTGATTATAAAAAACTCACATTGAGACCCACATATATCTGTCACATATTAATATTTTATTAGAGTTTACTTTGATTGCAACTTAAAATTATATGGGTCCTACAATGATATACATATCTTAATCAAAGTATCTTTGCTTCAGCAAGTGATGGTTAATACAAGCTGACGGAACCCAACCATAATATTTGCAAAATTACCTTCATTTTGAACCTCCAGCTGGCATACCCTTGCAAAGTAACTGCCGCTGGAGTTGCTCTTAGTGTCAAAATATTGAACTTTGCATGTTGATCCCCTACGCAAGCCCGGCCCAAGGGGTAGGCCAACTAGGCAGTTGCCTAAGGCCTCAAATTTTTTTGCTGGTACTTATGTATCATAATTCATATGGTGACCACCTTTGTAGTCTGTTCTTGGCCAATGCATTTTCGATTTTGCATTCTTAGAGTGCAGTTGTTACTACAGTCCATGGTGCATGTGTGTTTTTCATTCCCATTTATTTATTTATTAGATATTGTTTTGCAATTTGCATGTAAAAAAAAAAACTCTGATGAAAAAAACTTTGCATAAGATTTTGCATAATTGTTGAAGTTTTTTTTAAAGAGGCATAACTAATGAAGTTGTTGTTTTTAATTATCTAGTTGTTATCTTCTTTTTTTTTTGACAAATAGTTGTTCTCTTATGATTCACTCTACATTGAGAACTTAAATTAATATCATATTATAATTTATTTTTGGGTTAATAGGTCTTTACCCCCCTGTAATATAGGTCACTTCCGGTTTTCCCCCCTGTAAAATATTTTTTTTGATTTACCCCCTTGTAAAATATTTTTGTTTTGATTTACCCCCT
>Ga0315914_1006522_pt1 | contig 16519 bp, 5 predicted proteins | sample MpolenodulesMG_FD_203920 | JGI IMG/M metagenome (GOLD analysis project Ga0315914, IMG submission 203920) | Medicago polymorpha root nodule microbial communities from Los Angeles, California, United States - elongated nodules | ecosystem: Host-associated > Plants > Roots > Nodule | place: USA... | reverse complement strand
ATATATATATATATATATATATATATATATATATATATATATATATTTCTAAGTTTCTTTAAGTTTGAGGGTATTCTCGGCCTTGGATTGATGCACCATTCATCCTCACTCAAATGCTAGGTGTCTAAAGAATAATCCAAAACATTTTCATTTTTGACCAAGTTGGGCCAAATTATGTAAATAGCAATGATTTTATGCCAATCAAACCCTACCATTTACTTTGTCAATACAAAAGCCATACCCTTTACGAGGTACAGGGCTAAATGGATTGGTCCACGAATGATTCACATGTGAATATTAGATTTCTGCTATTTATCTAAATGTTTTTGCTCATTCCCAAATGAAATGACCAAAATACCCCTACATGGCTTAACATATGTCGGTGTTAATTTTGCGTGAGTTAACTCACGTTTCATAGTATGCAACTTTTTTTCGCATTTATTTAAATGGTAATATAAATAATATAAATGGTAATATAAATTCTCAACAACGTTATTTGGATGACGAAAACATAATATGCTAATATAAATAAAAAAAAAGGAAGAAATGAACATGAATAATACATATAAAACCTCATTTTATTAATACTTTGATACAATTACATAATTTGATACATTTTATTGGAATAGAGTAAATTCTTTGAGGTGAAAATAGACCAACTTAGGGGTAACAGAGGATCAAGGTTGGTGGCAAAAGAGACCAATCTTCTTGGGGCAAAAAGACATCATCCCTTCGGGGTAAATCTAAATTTGGTTCTTTTTATATCCCAAGAAAGAGTCTTTTTACCCACGGTAAAAAGTTTTTGGGGTAAAAAGAAGCAAATTTACTTTTACCCCAAGAATTGACCCCTTTGTGCCTCAAGTCGGTTGGCCTATCTTCCCCCATTCCTTGACCCTTTTTTACCCCTAAATTGGCCCCCAAAAAAGCTAAAAAAAACAAAAACTATAAAGGTGAAAGAGTGAGAAGAAGAATGAGAGAATGTGAGGAAATGGTGAAGGTTTAAGGGGGTATTTATAGGGGGAATGGTTGCATAGGTTTTATATGCACTAAATGCAGTCAAAAAACTGTAAAAAAAAACGTGTAAAAAAATCAATAAAATCAAGGTTGAACAATTGACCAAAGTTAAGAAAACGTGTTCTTGAGTTTTGAACACCGGCCAAACTGGTGTGAGTTAACTCACGCTTGGTTTAATACTAGCGTGAGTTAATTCATGTGGCATGCATGGGAGAGCGTGAGTTAACTCACGCTACATGGTGTGAAGTTTTTTTATGCAGACTAATGGTACTATTGGTAGGTTTTGAATAAATAAATTCGAATAAAAACTAATTAAACTTAGCGTAAATTCGAATAAAGAATTGTATTAAATAAATTCGAATAAGTTGCATATTAAATAAATTCGAATAAAAGTTACATTCATTACATAAAGTTCCTAAATATATTCTATAATTACATTACATTACGTTCGAAATGCACCTTTCAACTACAGCAATTATCTTACCTCTGAATAAGGTAAATTCAAACTTGCTAAACAACAACTCTCAAGCATTCGTCCGGAAGTTCTATTGTTTCATTCAAATGACTAAATTCTTGTTAGTTTGGTTTAGATGATGGTATTCAAATGCCAAAAAAAATGAGGTTCAGTCCTTGACACTTCAATACCTTCATCTAAACCAAACTAACATGAATTTAATCTTTTGAATGAAACAATAACACTTCCGAGTGAATGCTCGAGAACTGTCGTTTAACAAGATTGAATTAACCCAATTAACCCATTTAGAGGAAGACAATTGTTGTAGTTGGAAGGTACATTTTCCTACCTAATCACTATCTTTTGGCGGAATCAGACTCTTGATAATATCTTCAGTTGATCTCAACAACGTTACCCGCATATCGATCCACTGGAACATGTTGTGCTTCCAAAACATGCTCGTCACGTTTTCGTCGTTCGTTAATTCCACCCAACTGAATGATTCTCTCCTCTCGTCGAGCGTTGGACGTTTATACCGAACGTATTCCACCCTCCTCGTGTCTCCGGGGTTGACTCCTTGGTTGAATTCATTTAGTTCATCCTTGAGACCTCTTAACGTTACACCAAGGCACCGAACCTTCAACCTCTGAGGTTCTCCGCCGTTGAATTGTGCATGAATGTCGATCCACCCGGCCATTGTTTCAAATCTACACAAAAAGAAATTAAAAATAATCAATGAAAAACTCATTTAAACAGTTCATCAAACATTTGGAGTGCAAATTATACATAAACCCTAAAAATGATAACTACAACATAAACATGCAGACATCTGAACAATTAAATAATATAAGTGATTTACATGTAACATTGTATGATTTCTTGCAAAATAATCAAAAATTAAACTAAACTCTAAAACTAAAAAAATCTAATCTAAGTGTAAAAAATCTAACATAATCATGCAAACATCTAAACATCATAACAATTAACTATAAGTCATTTCCATGTAACATTCTATCATTTCTTGCAAAAAAAATCAAAATTTTAACAAAACACTAAGCCTAAAAAATTATAGTTTAAGTGAAAAAAATCTATCATACCAACATAATTTAAGTGAAAACTTACTTGTTCTTGTTACTTGAGTGTTGTTTGATTTTAAGTTGATGGAATTTTAAATTTTGGTAATTTGAAAGAGATTTGATTGGTATTATTGGTATTTTTAAATAAATTAAATTATTGGGAAATTAGCGGACTAATTCATCCCATCACAAGCCAAACTTATATCAGATCAACAATTTTCTTAGCTGAGCCAAATTACACCAATGTGATTAATTTTATTTTTTTAGGAAACCAATATGATTACTTGTTAATTTTTGTTAGCACATACAATGTTATATGGAAAATATAAAAATCATAGTGTCATTTCATTCAATTTGTTGCTTTAATAAATCTAATCTTTTTTTGGTAGTGTTTAATAAATCTAATTTTATCTTTTTTGGTGGTGGCCGAGATTTGAACCACAAACCTTGTATATATTATATATTGTTTATACCAACTGAGCTTATCTCACGAGGACTAATAAATCTTATCTAAATACACTATAAGTTTTGCCTTTAAAATTGATTTTAAATTTAAAGATATACACGGACATTCAACACTTAAGATTCAACTTTTTTTTTACTCAAAGCCATTTTCTAAACGGAACCAATCAGTCACACTTGACCCATCTCACAAGTCACAACTCCCCCCAAAAAAAAAATATACTACTTAAGCCAAGGGTGGCCCTGATAGTGGACGAGAGGGGCGGCGGTTCAGGATATCATTTTTACAGGGGCATTAAAATTATTATTTTTACGTAGTAGTTGATATTATATAAATATATTTTTTTTAAATGACTGTGATTAATTATATTGAAAATATATTTTTAAAGAAATTTGATTATGAATGAATTTTTTAAAAAAAAAATATGCAAGAAAAAAGACATTCAAATAATTAAAAGGACATAATTTTATAAATTCACCTAAGACATTAAAAATCGGTTTAAATGTGTCATTGGTCCCTGCACTTTCATCAGATTTTGACATTGGTCCTTGCACTTTTTTTTGTTTGGCATTGATCCCTGCACTCTGTAAAATTTTTGATATTGGTCCCTCTGTTAACTTTTTGTTAAAAAAAAACACAAAACTAACGGAGTACCACGTGGTCCAATCATTTCACGCCACGTGGCACCAATACCAATATTTTTTACAAAGTGCAGGGACCAATACTAATATTTTTACAAAGTGCAGGGACCAATACCAATAGTTTTGTGTTTTTTTTTTAACTGAAAGTTAACAGAGGGACTAATACTGATATTTTTACAGAGTGCAGAGACCAATTCCAAAAAAAAAAATGTAAGGACCAATAACAAAATCAGATAAAAGTGCAGGGACTAAAGAGATATTTAAGCTTTAAAATCTTAGAACAACCTTTGACTAGCAGAAGTGCCGGATTGTGAGGCGTCAACTTATATGATCATAACTCGTAACAAGTATTAACCATTAGAAAAAGCTGTAAAAAAAAAAAATAATAACTAGAAGTAACATCCATATTTTCATAGTACAACATTTGTTTCTTATTATAAGACACAACAAGGAACGGGGTAGTATAATGAAAACTCAAGTAAATATCCCATGCTAATCTTCGTCTATCATTTTATTGAACAAATCTACCTTTACTGGTCCATTTGTTTTTCAAATTCATTCATATTTAAATTTAAATCTACATCCTAATAATTACAAGAAACTAAAATTAACTATCACTTTTTTTTGTCAAGAACAATCACTTTGAATTGGACTCTTTTCTACAGAAATTTATTCCCAACAACACAATTATTTTCCAAATTCATATTTAAATTTTAAAACATGCATAAAAGATGAACATTGGAATTGAAATTTAGATAGCAAATACATAAAATTTAGTTAATGATTTAAATTTTAAAAAATATTACTATAAAACTCAAGACAATAGAAAAAAAGCCAGGAGATAACACACTAGTGTCTTTTGTGTTTACGTCGACAAAAATATCATTTTTTTGTTAACCCTTCAGTTTTCAGAGAACAACACCCTGGTAAAGCAAAGTTTGACGGAGAGGTAAGTAAAGTCTAACAAAACATATCGATCACGGATTATCTCAAACAATTCGTTATTTTGTGAAGTTCATTAACGACTTGAATCATATTGTTTGATTTCACTATTAATATAAAGTAAGTTTCTACGTGATAAACTAATGTTTAATTCCAAATACAAGAAGGGTGAACACTTTTGAGCATGAAAGTGTCTCCATTACAGTTACATTGAATGGAAAACTTACAAATAACAATAAGATATTTTTTTTGAAATTTAAAAAAATAGAAAATATAATCAGACTTTTTTCGAAATTAAAAAGATTTTAAAAAATTCTGGAATTTAATTTTCAAAATACAAATAAAGCAAATTTTCAAAAAATTTTAAAAAAGTCAGATTTTTTTTTGAAATTTTTTACAAAAGTAAATTTCGGGAAAAAAATTTAATTTTTAAAAATCTAGATAGAAATTAAGAAAAAATTCAAAAAAAAAATTCGAAAATTTTATTCCAGCATTTTTATAAAATATTGGAAAAAAAATCTTCTTTTGACAAAAGTATGAAGATTTTACGATTTTTCCTAGAATTAAGCTCTTCCTTAGAGGAGTCTGAAATCATAAAATCTTATAAAAAATTTCTATCTATCTAAAACTTAATGTTTTTCAAAATTTTCTAAAATAATTAGAAAATATATTTCGAAAAAGTTCAGATTTTTCTTTCAAAATTTAAAAGTTCGTTTTTTTTATACAAAAAATAAAAAAAATTGGTACGAAAAAACTTTTCCAGATTTTTTTTTAAAAACGTAAAAAAAAATCCTGAATTTTTTTCTAATTTTTACAATTTTTTTATTTTCAAAAATTAATTTTCAAATTTTTGATAAAAAATCTGAATATTTTTTTGATTTTTTGGATTTCTTTATTTTTTAAAAATATAATATGATGTGTATGTGGAAATATTTTTTTGCATGTGGCCAATTAAAAAAATGAAACAAATGTCAAATTAGCACCACATAAGCAAACTTGTTGAGTTGGATGGGGGAGGGGGTATTCTGGAAGAAAATAAATTACGAGGATGTAAATCAAACCAAAAATGATATATATTACAGGGGTGAAAAAAACTTTTAACCTTAAAATAAACCTTCAATTATCATGTAAGTTAAGTATAAAAGAGTATCGCATCTTATTTTTGTTAAAAAAAGGGTATCATAGGTTTAAATAAGAGTTTAATGTCCTGGTTTAAATTGAAAGAAAAAAAAAAGACTTAATTGTATAAATGGTCCCTAAATAATTTATAGTTTACATTTTGGTCCCATAAATTGTAAAACTCATATTTTGGTCCTCTTGGTTTTGCTCCGTCAGTCAAAAAGGTCCTGACGTTAACTTTAACCCCTAAATGTCTATTGTGGACAAACTTTAATAGTGGTCCACCATAGATCCTATTAATTATTCTAATTTAAACTGTTTGATTTTTTTTAAAAGGAAAACTATTAGATTATGCATGTGTATTTTATCTTACGGCGAGTCAACAACAACTAATTAATTCTCCCTTTCTTCACCTTCTTCCTCATTCTTCTTCATCACATCAACTATCATCGACAACAACATCATCTTCACCATCCAATACCAACAATACAAATTGCCCCAAATATTACACTATCAAAGCCTAATGATATTAATCAATCACCCACATGCAAATAGCAATCAGTAAGAACACATCATCAACTAGATTTATTTGAAGATGATGAAACCATATGCTTCCAAAGATAACGACCATTAGCCATATCCGCAAAGCACCAAAACCCAGATTTTAATGCAGCATGGACCTAAAATCACAAATTTAGAGTTAATTCAAAAAAACATAATTTTATTAAAATTGAAGCAAAAAGGTGAAATGGGCCAACCTTAGAATTTTGATTTGACGAAGCATTTGAAGAATGAGATTTTAGGGTTTAAAGGAAGGTTAGGAACAACATCTTTATCATCATCATCATCGATTTTAGATTGAGATCGGAAATTTCTGAGAACAAAAAATCTTGCGAGTGTAGCTAACAAGAATACGAGAATTAGAACGCGAAGGGCACATTTTTTTTCTTCTTAATCAATCTCTTCTTCAGAGTAATGTTCTTAATCAATATCTCTCATCGACAACTTCTCCTTCTTCCACTGATTGAAGAATTTGTTGTACAAACTGCATAACTCGAGTCACTTGTGGTACAATCAGTATAATAATGATTGAAGAATTTCTCCAACATTCAATTACTAGAGATATTGCGCTTTACTCCTGGGTATGAATATTGCATGTATTTTTTTTTTCTTTTTCTGGAGTTTTTTTTTATTTTGGTGGAGTGTAGTGATGAGATGATGGTGGTGAATTTTTCTTGAAGATTGCTGTAATTTTTGTGTTATGTTGTATTTTGTGTTTCTTGAAAAATTGTATTATGGAAAAAGTGTTTATAGATCGAGGAAGAAGAAGGGAGAAGATGATGAAAAATGAAAAAAATTATGTGCCGACGGTTCACTATAGGTATAATGGACATGTAATCAAACGGATAAAATCATATCAAAAATTTTAGACATTAAAAAACTAGCGGAGGGGATCAATTTGACTAACGGAGCAAAACTAAGGGGGCCAAAATGTGAGTTTTACAATTTATGGGACCAAAATGTAAACTGCAAATTATTTAGATGACCATTTATGCAATTAAGCCAAAAAAAAAGGCTTAATTGGACTTTTGGTCCCTTAAGTAATTTGTTGTTTTCATTTTGGTCTCATAACTCTTAAAATTAACATTTTGGTCCTTCAATGTTTGCTCCGTTAATCAAAAAGGTCCCCGACGGTTAACTTTAACCTCAGATGTCTATAGTGGATCAACCTTAAGAGTGGTCCACCATATATCCTATTAATTATTTTAATTTAAACTGTTTGATATTTTTTTTAAAAGGATGACCATTGAATTACGCAAGTGTATTTTATCTTACGGTGAATCAACAACAACTAATTAATTTCCCAAACTTCATCTTCTTCCTCACTCCTGTTCTTCATCTTCAACATCACATTCATCATTTACCCAGAAAAATCCAGAAACATAAACTATAATCAACAACAACAACAACATCATCATCATCATCGATTTCTATCAATTCCTAACACCAAATTTAATTAAAACTCATCATCATTTTCAAACACACCACTAATTCAACAAGCTCATGTGCCACATTATTCCAAAAAAAAAGGGTCATGCTGAGAGAGAATGAAGAAGGAAATAGTTGCATCTCACATTAAAGGATCCTCCTTCCTGCATCTCTTTCCTTTGATTTTCCTGCAGCTCATGTGCCACGTTATTCCCTTCGACAAACACCAATTATCAAACACACGGTCAGTTTAAGGAAAAGAAGGGAAATTTCAAAACCCAGTCCCACTCCTAAATCAATAACAACCCCAAATTCTCCTTGCGTTGAATCCAAAATCTGAATCATGAAACACAAAGAAGAAAAATCCAAATCAAAATCAATAACAAATCAAACAGCCACCGACGTTTTTTCCCTCTGTAAATACCTCTTCGCCTTCTCTTTCTCTTTCCCACTCGAATCTCTAACATATCTCCCTCCGTGTTTGACAGAAAATATGAGTTTCTGAATTTGGATCAAGGTATGGAAGAAAGAATGGGGAAAGTAAATATGGGTTTGGGTATGGCAGTTGGAAGCAAGAATCTGGATATGGGTATGATTATGGTTGGATAGAAACCGAGTGGTGTTTAAATAAGAAAGTGATAAATAAGAAAATTGTAAGATGAAGAAGCAAAAAATACCATGATGTAATTGATTAGACTTGGAGTGGGGTCTAAAGCAAGCAAGGAAGGAAGAATAGAGTATATGCTTATGGGATTTTTTTTATTTTTTTGAACAATATGCTTATGGGATTTTGGTTCGGCGAGAGAAGAAAATGATGGTGGTTTAGTGGGTGTGTTTGGAAAGGACAGGGTTGTGTGGTTTGGTGGTTGGGTTTGGAGAGGATAAATGGGTTTATAGAGATTGGAAATAAATGATGGTGTTGATGAAGATTATGTAAGATGATGAACAACAAGAAGAGAGATTTCTCAACAAAAAAAAAAAAAAAAAACAGAAAAGATGATGAAAAGTGAAAAAAATTAGGTGCTGACAGTTCACTATTAAATACAATGGACATGCAATCAAATGCTTAAAATTAAATCAAAAATTTTAGATATCAAAAACTAACGGAGGGGACCAAATTGACTAACGGAGCAAAACAAGAGGGACTGAAATGTTGATTTTACAAGTTATGAGACCAAAATGAAAACAACAAATTACTTAAGAGACCAAAAGTCCAATTAAGCCCAAAAAAAAAAAAACTATCAAGTTGTTATCTTCTGAAATTGGTTGGCCATATATGTCATTTCATCCAAAAAGCAAACCTTCCTCTCCTTTCCGTCCAGTTTAGGGGTGATTGCATTTTGAGTGGGTCCCAGCATAAAACTTTCTTTCCTTATTTTATTACTGGCAAACCAAACCATAGAAAAGAGAATATTCTTCAACCTTTCTCTCATTCCTCTTTCTTTCCTTATAGTTTCTCTGAAACCAAACATAGCCTTAATAAAATATTTACACCACACATTCTCAGCATTAAATTATATTTTCTTCACTTTATGAGGAACAGAGAGATGAGGTATGCACTACGCAGTAAATTTAAATGCTCCTACAAGCCTACTAGCTACTACCTCGTTCGTTTGCCTTGTAGAAGCAGAACAAAAGCCATAAATTGAGGCATCTAACAATTTACTGGTACTGAATCACACAATGTGACTTGTCCATACATGCTTTAAATTCAATTCTGGATACTGCCACGGTGATAGGTTTAGGATAGGCCTGCTGCACCTGTACAAAGATCATATACCTTTGGTACATTAATTACAACTTGTTTCCCAGCCTTTTACTTTGGTACATGAATTACTCACGCTGCTTAATAGGAGAAAACATGATTGAAACAAACATGACCAAGTAGGAATCATATATGCTACTCTTTTGTCCACGTTATTAAGGAAATGATTAACTATGCTGATTTCAATGGTAAAATTAATAATATTTAATAAAACAACCTTATTAATTGTAGTTAGTGAAATAATTAAGTTGAATAAAATTCAATAAATAAGGGTATAATAGTTAAAAAAAATATTAAATGTTGCATTTGTATTGATAAGTGACAATTATTTTGAGAAAAAAGAAAAAATGCTAAAGAGATAATAATTGTGAGACAGAGGGAGTAATATGAATCAATCATGATTAAAAGAAAAGAAATGATATGTGCACAAAATTTTTGTTAACGAGTGTTTTCAAAACATTCTAAAACACTCTTTAAACATTTCAAAATAAGAAATTATGTTTTAAAAGAGTGAAATCGATTTTCAATATATTGATTATACATTTTTTAATAAATATTTACTACTTATGATTTTTAAATAGTGTTATGGGGATACTCGTTATCATTTCTTTTTGTACAATCATTTTTTTAACAATTTTTGTGACGACTTTATTTTTTATTTCCTCTTATTATATTTTTCTTTTCTTTTCTATTGATTTGATTTTCGTGTCAATACCTTTTTTTCTTTGTTAATTCACAGTTGTCGTAAAAATTATCATTAAAATGGTTGTTAAAATAACAAAATTCCAAAACAGACATAATTTATCGCTCCTTCCGGTCACATTATAAGCAAATTATAACTTTTTATTTATAAATGTGATCGGATGGAGTATATGTTTGGTTTGGTATCACAATATGTAAAATCTACGTCAACAATAAAGCTCACTTTATAGCTTCTGCTTTTCATGTCAAAAAGTTATGTAATCGTGCGGTGGTGGTGATAAAAAGCCAAACCAAACATAAAAAGGACTCATGAATCTCACTAATTTTTATGAGGTATACATGATTTAGTAGGATGATTTAGTACTCATGGATTTCAAATAATGGCATGTTGTACGTTGAAAAAGACATGTCAAAGAAAGGGGTTTTAACCTTTAGAATGTTAAAAATACAAATCAAATATATAAGGATTCTTCGATATATAAAGACTTCCTTCGGCCACTAATCACTATTATAAGTAAACAAAAATTCTTTAGATTAATTAAATAATAGATTTAATTTATTTAGCTTATAATATAAATTAAATACATCGATTACTAAACAAATTACAAAAAATATCTATTTATAATAGTGACCAATTGAATATTAAATCGGAAGTTAAACATTCAATTCTTTAAAAATTATAAAACGTAATTTTTAATATAAATTTTTTACTTACAAATTTCATTTTTTGACAAATTATCTATCGATTTCTTAACAAATGCTCTAAAAACATATTTTAAACCAGTAATTTTTATTTTTCAACGTCAATTTCCTTTAGTATAATTAATGCTTTTATAAATGACTGGGGTTTTTGTTCTCTGTGGTGTGGCCGTATCCAATTATATACTATACGAAGCCATTTTCTACTTTTTCGTGAGTAAATTTATTTATGTTTTGACTGAATATTAGTGCTGCAGTAGCAAGTTGTGAGGTGTGTTATTGGAGTATTTTTTGATAGAATCACTAGAGCTTTAGGTAAGAGAGTCTGGGCGTCTAAAAATGAATAAGCAATAATGGTGAAGTTATATCAAATGACAAATTGTTCAAAAAAATATGAATTTGATCTTTAAGAAAACAATTTTTAATCGAATTTTACGGATCTTTTGACCTAAGTTCAAATTAGTATAGTCTCTTTTTCAGGGTATCGGAGATTCACACAGATAAAAATAATGGTGGATATGGTATTGATTGTATTCGGCGGAAATGTTTGTCCCGTACGAGACAGCGCCCTGTCTATACTCACAATCCCATACGTACATATTTTACACGGGTGCTGTTGCTATCGACCAGAACATCTCATTAACTCTCTGTTCTGGATCTTTTTTGCTCAATTGCTAGCTAGTACACTTTCTTTTGCTCATTCATTTGTATATAATCATCATCACTTATTTTCCTAAATTATTACACTCGTACTTCCTCAATCCTAAGTTCATAAGGGTATTATAATTAAGGACAGATGTAATAGTTACTATCATAATCAATAAGAACAAAAGTTTGGTATTATTCAAAAGAGAATTATGATAATATGTTTTTAACCTATGACTATTTTGAAAAAATTTGGTATAAAATTTATAATGCTTGGAGTGGTTTCAGCCAAACCATCTCGAATAAAGGATAACTTTCTTTTTTTTAATTGTTGGGTGGTTTCTTAAAAAATATTTATTATGCTTTTTATTTAATGAGAGATGTTAATAAGTGCTTTTAGGGCATTGTTTACTAACTTTAAATAGTAAATTTTTATCAAAGTTTATGAAATCAATGCATTGGAAATTTGAGTTTTTGTCTTTTTAAAATAATAATTTCTTTATTATGAATCCTTAAAGAGTGCCCTTAGGGCATTCGTTAACAAAACCCTTATTTAATTATTTGGCGTGACAGAAATGATAGATTTTTTTTTTTTTTTAGGCAGATGGGGTGCAGAGGAAGAACCAACTGCAACACCCTAAATATATAAAATATAAGGAAACGAGAACAAAAAGAGAAGGGGGATATGAACCAAAACCTTCTCACAAACGATAAAAGCCGACAAAAAATGGGTGACAAACGCCAAACCCAAAAATGAACAAGAAAATAAAAGCAAAACAAACAAAGGGAAAAAGAAAAGAGCAAAAGAAAAGCAACCGAGAGAAAATCCATGAATCAATCAGATAACCTACCCCAGAGTGAGTATTGTGAACCCGAAAACCCTTTTCCTTGTTCTTCTTCTTTGTGGCCCTAGACTCCACCTCAATGAATGACTCTTTCGAAACGGCAGAACGGTTCCTCAAATAATTGATAGCCGCCTCTCTCTCTTCCTCGTCAGTGTAAAGTCGATGCCCAATGTATTTAGCATCACTTCCCTTCGAAAAATGTTGTTGCAAAATCTCCAAGTCATGTGCGACGATTGGTTTAAAACCTCATTTCTTGATGGAAATGAGCCACACAAAGGTGATGAATCTTGAGTGTAGTCCAAATCGGTGATAGCGTCACTCCAAGGACCAACAATGCGTAAATCGGGAAATTTTTCACTTTGTTGATCCTCTCTTTGTTTCTCAGCCATATCAGTAGTAAGATCATCTACTATCTGACCTAATTGCACAAGAACTGTTCCCACAGAAGTACTAGGAATAAGCTCTTCCTCAAAGCCTAAGGGATCTCCAAAAAAACTCACTAGATATTACCTCCCTAGACCTTATTATATCAATAATAAGGGGATCCTCAAATGCCACAAGTTTGCTATTGCCTTGCACTTGATCCACAGTTCTTTTAGGAACAAAAACCCGTTTGGATTTCACAGGGTCAATTTTGGTGACAACCTTTTCAGGAGCATTCTTATTGGCAAGATCATTTTTACAATGATCGGAAGAATGATCGATGGAATTGCAATTGAAACAAAAGTATGGAGGTTTTTCATACTCAATCTCGATTTCAGACGAAAACTTTTCTCTTTCAACCCACAAAGTGTTAGGGAGATAACCAGCCATATGAATATCAACTAGCACACGCACATAGTGACCAAATGTGTGGTTTCTAGTGTTGTCGTCAATTGTTATAGGCATACCAATAGCCCCAGCAATCTCAAATAAAGTTATAGGTTGTCAATACTCCAGATGGAGATTATGAAAACGCGCCCATACCTGACTATGAGTTTGTTTTTGGCTAGAAGCTTTAAAATCTGGAGACCAACGCGGAAGCTTTAGCAATCCCGGTTTCAAGTTCCAAGCACCATTGGACCAAACACTCCTAAGGTCATCTGCACAAGAGAAGCGGAATTCAAAAAAAACCCGACCTAGGGGAACCATCTTCCATTTATCAATAGGTTTCCATAAGCGCAAGAGTTTCTCGCGCAAATCATTAGAGGAAAACAGTTTATCACCACGAGCAAATACCAATCTTCCATGAAGATAATTGTTGCAATTAGCAAGACCATTATGGTAAACATGTTTTGAAATTTAAATTGAAAAGGAATCTCCTTTCAGACAAGGTTCAGGGAGATCGGACAAAGAAACATCAACTTTGTTAAGGAGCGCTTGAGCAAAGCTACGCTTAGAGATCATGGGAGGAACCACGGAGGCCTTGGGCGAAGGGGAGACCAAGCAAGTCCAAGGACAAACAAAAGGTACAGGAGCAGCAGACATTGAAAATCCACCTGTGGTGTAAACTAAACCGCAAAAACAATAAACAGAATTGTATGCTGCAATCGAATAAATATAAACCAGAGGCAAAAACCCAGATAGTGAATACAGTCAAAAGTCTCTAATGGCACAAACAGAACAATCCCAAACCAGATCTTGTATATAAACCAAAAGGTGACAACTGAGAACCCAGAAGCCAACCAAACTTACAATACGAAATTGGAAACAGAAGATCTTTGTGAAGCAAAACTCGATCAAGAAACAACAGGGAAAAGAGAACCTGCGATTAGAAGGAGGCACAGAGAAGGGCGGAAACCATGCGAAGAGCAGAGACCGCCAAACCCTTCAGCAGCGAACAACCCTCCCGTGGGTTACTGTTCATCGTACTGTTCTTAGTTTTCTCCAGATCTGTTAGAGTTTTTCAGCAAAAGGGAAACTCAATCATCCAACTTATAGATAAAATTAAGCTCCAAACATTCTAGTGGTTGAAGGCAGATCATCATAATTTTGCTTTTAATTATCACATATGGTGACTTATCCCCTTCTATGTTAGGGAGTTATCACTTGATTTATCTTAGCATATGTATTTTAGTGTGTCTCATTATGGCTTTATCGCTTTTTTAGCTTTGATAACTTGATGTAACACATACTTCTTTTATTTTAATTCTTCTCTGACACTCCTTGTGCTCGAGAGACTACGTTTTGGTTAATTTATTTCATTTTAACTTCTTAAAAAAAAAAGAACAAAAGTTGCAATTTTAACTTTTGTACAACTTTTTCTTGTCATAAAAACAATTGTATCAATAAAACATTCATGTTATTTTTCTTATTATACCATTAACTATTTATTATTTTTTATTTTTTAATTCTTTAATTTATCTTTTCCATAACATTTATCAAAGACTGTTTTGTAAAACAATTCATAATATATCTTTTTATACAAAATTAATTATATTTTTTAATACGTGTTAAATATCCTAAACATCATATAATCTGGAACGGAGGGACGAAGGAGTGACTTATCAAGCACAGTGTATTCATCATAATCATAAACTCAAATGTAAAAGATATTTTTACTAAATTACATAATCAAATGTATGACTTTAACGAAATTGGCACTACAAAGAAAGTGACTTTATCTTTTTTATGTTTCCTTCGGTAAAAAGACTTTATATTCATATTTAACGTTAGTCTAAATTGCTATGCAAATAGACACTGAGATATGTAATTTCAAAAATACCCACATATCGCTAGTGAGGACTAAGGGGTCAACTCAGTAAAAATGTAGAATCATAAATTGGGCGGAATTGAGTATAATTTGTGCCTGGTCCGACCTGGCACGGTATTTACTGGCTTATATAAGTGAAATCTTTATTTTATATTGCGAAAAAAGATATAGTTATTTCTTATAAAAAATTATTTTTAAGTAAAATAATACTTATTGCGTAATTGTGTTACTTTACTACTATTAACTATATTTATAGTATATGTAAACAAATTTATTGAAATTACCCTCTCAATTTCTTTTTTGTTAAAACTACATTTAAATTTTAAGCATTCGAACAATATGTTTGAAAAAAAAATGTTAGGTTGGGAGTTACGAGGATAAAGGGATTTAGCTTGGTAAATCCTGGAGGAGCGAGATAGTTTTTAGTATAGGGTGTAGGTTGCACGTTATGGCGGATATAGGTAGGCATGGTTTGGTTCAGATTGAAAACTGAATCGAACTGAACTATTTGTTAAATTCAAAATAATTGAACCGAATTGTTTGTATTTTGAACCGAACCGAATTGTTGTTATTTGTATTGTTGAAAAAAAGATAAAAAAAATTAAACAATATCGAATTTTAGAAGTTTTAAAACCGAACCGAACTGTTTCGAATCAAAGTGATAAATCATGAACTGAACCGAATTGTTTCAGTTCAGATCCATAATTGTTAGTGATCGTTCATTTTTTTGTTTTGTTCAGTTCAGTAGTTCTGTGGAATTGGAGAAGGAGGTTGTTGGCATGCAGGGTAATGTAGTGAATTGTTAACTTTTATTGTTTTTCAAGATGATATGAAGGATATGTCGGTTTGGCACTTATATCCGTCCAAATGTTACTTAGTAAATAGGGTTATCAATTCTTAACATTTGTGAATAATAACATTCCATCAGTTAATTCTCATATTCTCTAGCTTAAAGCAATTCTTCTTAAAGTTATTATTTTTAGGTTCTTCATAATAACATTAAAAGATGTATGGGAGGTTGTAACATGAATGAAAATGTGAATTCTTTATTCGACAGGTGTGATTTTATTTTTATTTTTTTAGATTTGGTCCTTGATTTCAACTAAGTTGCTCTTTGTTGCAGTGAACCAAGGTGACATTTTGGATCATCTTGAGCATTTTTATTGTTTAAGTAACTTTCTTGTGTGCGGATTATTTAGGGAAAAAAAGTATATTTCAGCATGAGAAGGAAAATTTGCACTGCAATTATATTGGTGATTGAAGGCAAGACACGCTACTTTCGTTTTTAATTACCATCATTGATGACTTAATCCTTTTTAAGTTTCCCAGATCTTTATTTGTTGTTTTGCTAGGTTTTTTTTTCCTGTTATGTTTAGTGACATTTTAATCTCATATTAAACTTTTCTCGTACGACTTGTGCCGAAAAGACTTCTCTAGTTTGGATTTTTTTTTTTTTTTTGTTAGGTATTCTAG
>Ga0315914_1006521_pt1 | contig 16524 bp, 5 predicted proteins | sample MpolenodulesMG_FD_203920 | JGI IMG/M metagenome (GOLD analysis project Ga0315914, IMG submission 203920) | Medicago polymorpha root nodule microbial communities from Los Angeles, California, United States - elongated nodules | ecosystem: Host-associated > Plants > Roots > Nodule | place: USA... | reverse complement strand
AGGTAGGAGGAATAATCGTTGAGGAGGGGCAGTTTAACTCTGTTTGGTGGAATAATTTGATTAATATTAAAAATGGGGCTGGTGTGGGAGGTGGTCGGTAGTTTGATACTAATGTTGGGCGAGAGGTAGGAGATGGTACACAGACTTTATTTTGGTGGGATCCTTGGATTGATGGTATGGTTTTGAAAAATAGTTTTAGCCGCATTTTTGATCTTGCTACTAATAAAATGGCAACAGTGACTGAAATGTATTCGCTTGGGTGGGGGGAGGAGGGTGAAGCTTGGAAGTGGCGGCGTCGCTTGTTAGCTTGAGAGGAGGAGAAAGTGCGGGAGTGTTGTGATTTTTTAACTAATATTATTTTGCAGCCTACTCATTCTGACAGGTGGATTTGGCATTTACATGCATCCAACAAATATAATGTCACAAGTGCTTATAACCACTTGTTGTCATCAACAAATAACAACTTGGCAGCTGATCACATAACTGAAATTTGGAATAAGGAAGTGCCTTTAAAATTCAGTCTTTTTGCTTGGCGTCTGATGCATAATAGGTTACCAACAACAGACAATTTAGTTAAAAGACAAATTTTACAACCAAATGCTCAGCTTTGTGTGGGTGGATGTGGCATGATGGAAGACGCAAAACACTTGTTCTTCTCTTGTGATTTTTTTGGTAAACTGTGGTATGGTATTTCTCACTGGCTCAGGTACCACATAGTGTTTCCTGAACATGTGTCAGATCATTTGTATCAATTTGGCACCTTAGGCGGGTTTTTCAAACGCAACCGCTCAACTTTTAATCTCATATGGCTTTCTTGTGTGTGGGTAATTTGGATAGAAAGAAACGCTTGGGTCTTTCATCAAAAAGAGGTCCCATTACATCAATTACTAGATAAAATTAAACTTCAATCATACTGGTGGCTGAAAGCGAACCGTCCTAACTTTGCCTTTTCCTATGATTTGTGGTGGTTGAACCCTTTACCTTGTCTGGGTATTTATCTGTAATGGGGGTTTTGTCATTTGATCTTGTTATTTTGTTACCCTTTGTTATGAGGTTGTAATTTGATACTCTTTCAGCTGGGGTTTTTGCACTACTTGTGCTGAAATTTTCAGGCTGCAGTAATATATTTCATTTTAGCTTCTTCAAAAAAATAAAATAATACTGAATATAACCATAAAAATAATAATACAGTCTATTTCAAATATATATATATATATATGAAGCTCTACAAAACCCGGTAGAGGTTAATTTCTTTTTTAATATCTATTCCACTTCCAATCAATTTAACATTCAATTCATTTAGTCTTCTAATTTCAATGCACAAGAATTTTAGTAGATATTTTTTTTATACCAAAAGTGACTTAATTTTACCAAGGACATATGATATTAATGCACAGTGAGCTCAATTATCCCATTTATGCATATATCTGATTATCCCACTAACAAAATATTTTATAGATCATAATGGGCCTCTAATTTGCAGGTAGAAACTAAAATTTGAAGAGAAAGATGGATTAAAAACAAACCAATGAAATACAAAAATTATCCTAAAATATTATTAGGATAATTTTAGGATATGTGTAGAAATGGAAAATAAAGGATGACGAGTAGGAGAAAAACAATTGGTCAAGAAATGGGATGGAGAAAGAAAGATAAAGAAGAAGCAGAAAAAAAGGGGGGAAGAAAAATAAATCAGAGAGAGAAACTGAATCATGATAAAGTGATATCTGGAAGAGAGGGGAACAAAACTGAGATGTCAAGGAAGAGTTTTCAATAGGAATCAAGGTTGCAATGACCATTAATACAAGTCAGTGAAAATCACTTAAACATGTCGGAGTATATCTTCTGATACCAATATTCTCATATTGTCAATTATATGTTGCAATTTCAAGAGTGGCCTCAAGAAAATGTTTGAAGATATTGATAACCAATGAAGATAGTGAAAATGATATTGTTACATGAAATGTGGTTTACAGAGAAAATTTTAGAAATGTGTAATAATTCGTATCTACTTTTAGATTTTAAATGTTTTTTTGTTGTTTCTGTTTCTCACAGACTATAAGCTCAATATGAACAACAACATTAATATTTTCATGAATAGTGAATCACGACATAGTATTAGGTATTACATCGTACACAACCCATGCGTCGCACGGATGTAGGTCTAGTTTTATAGAAAATGCTAATTAGTGTCTTTGAACCATTGTTTAAACAACCAAAAGTAATAACTTTTATATAGAAAATGCTTTAGAGATTTTGTATCTAAAAAATAAAAACATTGTAGGGTTTGATCTCTTAATTTCATGTAATTATTTACAAAATGTATACTTGATTATTTAAACAATGTTTTTAGTGCACTTGTTAGTATACTCATATTTTATTTTAAACTTAATCTAAAACAGACAGAAGATAGTTTTTATCCCTTCAAAAATAATGTCTTAGTTTCGTGCAACTTTGATGGATTGTAGACAACTCTTGTATTTTATTTTAAACTCTATGCTTTAGCCAGTAGAACCATATCTTTAGCCTGTTTTAACGAGTGAATAGGCTTTTTCGTCATTGAATTTACACAAATCGATTAATTGCATCCTCCGATTAATCGAAAATTGCTAGAACATCCCTGAATTTTATAAAATTGATCAATTAATCTGAGCATGAAATTGATCAATTTGTCCAAATTTAAGGACAAAATTTTTTATTCACTCTTTTGTATTTTTTTTATTGAAATTTTAACATGTATTTGACAAACAAAAAATTATAGTTAATGAAATGCTATAACTTTCACTCTTAAAATGAAGAACTCATTCAATTACATTTGAATTTGATTGTGTTAGATTATTAGATTTAATATTAAGATATATAAATTATCTATAATAAATAAATAAAAAGAGAAACACATTATCATAGATACTAGCAAAAAGAGATATCATCATAAAATGTCATAATAGCATATCCATGAATATCAATTTAAATTTAAAGAGATATGTAAATTATCCATGAATATTGATTTGTGTTAGCAAGAGTGTGTGAGAGACTAAGTGAAATGGTGTGTGTGTGAGGTGGCCTGAGTTTGTGTTATGTGTTGGATTGATATGTGTATTTATTTGTGGGGTATGTGTGTGTTTGATTCTACACTGCTATGTGAAACAGAGTTACTAACAACACCTTAAAACTCACACACTCAATTCGATATAAACATTGTGAATTAAGTTAAGCTTTAGGAAACAATCATATGGTCTAGCTAAGGTTATTGTTCATGATCTAGCTAAAATAGAACTAAGTTATTGTACACAATCACCGTTGAACTCAATAAAACAACAAATTGTGCCTAAGAATATTTTCTTTAACGGTTATTTTCCATCTTCAACTTAGTACAATTTCATTTTTCTCATTTACTTTATCACCTTTTACATTTTTGTGATTCAGCCATTAAATCCAACGGCTGTACCCTCTTTGGCGTGTGAAGTAAGAAAAAATATGCATAGAGTTTTTTGACCTTTTCTAAAATAAAATAAGTTTCTTTAATAATTAATTTATAAGTTTTTTAAAAGATGTTTCTTGTCTACAAATTGAGTCAATTACAGCTCTCACTTTCCATTCATTCATCCATTCCTCCTCTCTTCTTTGTTGTTCTTTCTCCCCTTGTTCATCCTCACTGCCAAACACTCTCTCTAGTAACTATTATGTTATTGAAATATCATAAGAAACACTCTCAAAAAACATCCAAATGCTAGTAAACACTCTTACTCAAGTTCTTCTTCTCTATTATATTAGTTCAATGCAATGAAATTCGTCCAAAAGCTTCACGGAAGGGATAAAGTCTATATTTTGGAGATAGAAAAATGTTATTCATAGAATTTTTTATCTCTAAATGTAGACAATTTCCGTGGGACTTGTTGGATGAATTACATCATTTGAACTATTACAACAACCTAACTCGCAACATTCCAACAAAAAATGCTTTTGCAACTAAACAAGAACTAGCACATCGTAAATCGTCACACACCAGCAAACATATATCTTGTTAATTCTCTTTATTTAAGACTTCTTGTTAATTCTCTTTATTTAAGACTTCTTGTTATTTCTATATCTTTCCAGTAAAATGATTAATTAATGCCAGAAACATAATGTAGCTAAGTAAAATCTGCAAAGACATTTGTGCATTATTCCTCGTATGCAATCTTTTGGAATTTTCTTGTATACAAGTGATCATATTTTGTTTTGATTTAAAATTTCTGAAGCTTTTCTATGTTTGTTTAGTTGATGGAAAAGGAATGATGGACATGGACAATAATGTGGTAAAACACTTTCATTTGAGTTATTATACTACGCATGCACTTTCCCTTTGTCATTTGCTAAAAATTATCTTCAGTTTTTCAGATATAAAATGATACATAATTTTGTAAAACGATTCATAATTTCTCTTTCTCATACAATATTAGTTATACTTCTTAATTTATGTAAAATGATCAATACGTCATATAATTTGAGACAGATTGGGTAACTACGTAAAAACTGCAATAATTTGTGGTTCCTCATTCTAAGGTTGCTAAAGATTAAAATTAAAGTTCGTAGATATAAGTTAATGCAATTGGGGGCAGGATTAGTTTAGAAGCACTGAATATATAAGTTCCATTAAACGCACGTTTAGTCTGATGCCACAATTTGTGGCTTCTATATTTTCACGTTAGAATGACATCGAAACACGAGACAAGCAAACGTACCATAAAACTCATGCTTGGAACAACTGTCTAAAACAAAAGTTTCTTCCTTAAAAAAAGTTACCTTAGTAAATTGGGTGAAGTTTCATACTATTTTGCCAACTTCTGATGCATATTATAGGGTGCTGTGTTTTTAATTTATTCTTGTTTTGTTTTACTTTTTAAATTGTAGAAGGGGAACTTTTTTATTAACTAACACTGCACTAAGGACCATAGTTTTTAAATTGAAGCTATAAGCTTAAATTTTTCTCATAATCTCCTTTCTCTTCCTGTAGATGCATTTTTAGTGAAATTATGTATTTCATATGTGACAAGGTTTTGTTTCACATAAAGACATATTTTGAACAATATTCTCTCCCTCATTTTTATATAACTTTTTCATTTTAATATAATACTTTATTTCTTTTAACTAAATGACTACATATTATTTAGTTAAGACAGAGGTGAATATTAAATATATTTGAATTGCTTTGAGGTGTATAACTCTTTTTTTTTTCTGGCTAAATAAGTTTTTAATCCTTATAAAAATATCAAATTTTTTTTTAGTCCTCATAAGAAAAATAAGTTTTTGTTCCTATAAAAAATTGCAGCATGGAGTTTTGTTTCATGTTAAATTCAATTTTTTTAAATATCCTTAAATGTTAAATTTTTGAGTGATTTTTTCGACACATGTTTGAAATATTATAATAAAATAATCTGTAAGAAATGAGCTCAAAATAAAATTTCTAGGTCTATATCTTTATTGCTTTTATCTTGAACTTTTGAATGTTAAAAAATTTCATATTTAACGCATTTCATGTAAAAAAATCTTTTTTTTTTCTTCTAAAGAACATTTTATAAGGTTCCAAACTTGCATGCAGGAAACCTTTTAAAAATTAAAATAAAATTCTGATATATTTATACGGATCAAAAACTTATTTAACTATTTTTTTTCCGTACCATTCTTGGTTAAATATTTGGATACTCTTGTTTCAATTTTGTTTTAAATTTGAATTAACATATTTTTAATTAAATGTTTTTATTGACAAGGTATATGTGAATAACTCCTTCAGCTAAAGCCTGTGTAGAGAAAAATACACGCCAATCGAGCCCTTTACGAGTTTTGGGGAGTTCCTTCTTTAAAAAATCTATCTTTTCAAGTTGTTCCATGATTTAGTTAAACTATTCTTTATTGTCTTTAGCTCTCTCATTCGATTTCTTTCGAGTTCTCAAATTTATCAAATTGTGATATTTTACTCTAATGGAATTTTCAACATAAACATGAGATCTACCGAAATAAATTTATCACTCTAAACCATATGTATGGTGGTACAATACTTAGCAGACCTTAAAAGCACCGCAAATATGGTGTATGTGTCCTACCTTGGTGTTATTCAAGGTGGAATGTTGGTTGCAATGGTCTCAGCATAACTATATATGGTATTATTAATTTGTATTGAGATGATTGAGAGTGTTAGTTTATTTTGGTGATTCTCATGTCTATAATTATTTTTTTGAGCAACATGTCTATAATTACTATATCTACAAAAGTACCATGGAATTATTAATTTTAAAGGTCAATGATCTAAAAAAATGACTTTAAAATTATGCGATTTGAGCAACAATGAACCGAGTCGTTCACAAACATAAATCAAGTTGAGTTTTAAGTTGAACAATTCTTATCAAATCAAGATATGTCAAGTTCGACTAGGCTAATTTTCAGTCCTAGATTCAACCAACCATTTTTCTAGTGCAACTGGATATTAACAAAAGATCAAAGTCGTAGAACTAGAATCTAGCACAAATGGTTGGTGCACAGTATACATGAGCATTGTAAACTTCAGGGACCTCCACAGTTACACTCTCTCTACCCTCTCAAATCTCCGGCCACCGCCCAACGGTGACCACCATCTACCACTGTCGTTCTCTCCGATCTATTTCTCTACAAGAGGAGCTAATGACAGATTGAGATCAGATCTTGAAGGATGGTTGTAATTATAGATGACAGAGAGGGTGCTGAAATAGGCGTGTTCAGATCTGAAGGGGTTGGAGGTCGACGACGACGTAATAATGTGGTGGCGAGGATGATGGTAGTGACAAGGATGGAGGGCGCAATGGCAAAGACGAACTGACGGTGATGGTTGTGGCTGACAAGGACGGTGGTGGTCAGGATAGAGAGTGCGGTGAGGACGGCGGTGGTTGTGACTGACCGCACCTTTCTAGTGGTGGTGGTGAAAATGCTGGGTGACTGCAAGAGAGGAAGAGGGTTTCGGGAAAAGAAAGAGAAAGGCAAAGGGGAAGAAGAAGGGGAATTACCAAATTACCCTTCAAGTTCACAGCAAAATTACTATTTTGCCCATGGTGTTATATTTGTGTCAAAAATTATATGTTTACTTAACATTTCTCATATTATATTGATCCCCTAAAAAACCATATTAAAAACATAAACTAGCAATCTCTTTCTTAAATGATAAATTGTAATCTTGTGTGATTATAGTGAAAAATTTATTAGAAGTGCAAGGGGACTAGACCAACCTCAAATCGTGAGGTGAACCAATTTAATTTTCTTGTGTCGTCTCCTCTCTCTCTCTCTCTCTCTCTCTCTCTCTCTCTCTCTCTCTCTCTCTCTCTCTCTCTCTCTCTACTTTGTTTTCGCTGTATACTTTGTTTCAGACTCTGATTGAACTACGATTATGATCAGACTCTGAACGATTTTTTATGACCACTTAAAAAAAATAAAAAAAAGTCAACACAATTCAACCCCCTCTTGTATTTTTCTCACTTTCACTCTTAATTTCACATTGAGTGTCACATTTATAAAAGAAATGTTTAACAAGAGGTCGATCAGTGGTATCCTTGTTTGGTATAGAATAAAACTTTTTTTATATTTAATGATAGAGATTTTCTCATAGCATTGTACTTGCTTCTTGTGCGCTTTCTTATTTTTAAATTTTTCCCCTCTTCGAATTATATCATCCAAATCATACCAATTTAAAAGTTTTGCCTAACTTCCATTTCACATTTCTTCAATTACAGATTTTGCTCTAAAATACTCCCAAATAGGAAAGAAAGAAAGCAAAAACTGGTAATAGTTTGACTATTCCTATTAATAGCTTGATTCTTCACCATAGATAAATGCGCATTCAAAGGCTACCAATCACCACAACACAACAAAACATGCTAAAGAATCTTTTATTCAATGGTTGTTTTCCTTAGTCCAACTTCATTTCCTAATTTACTTTTGGGAAATGCTAACTTGTGCTCTTTAGGCACAAGTTAATGAGTCAAAAGTAGAAATTTTATGTTGTAAAATGTATTTAAATTTAATTTTTTACTTTTGATTAATCCAATGCACAAAATTTAAGAAAAAATTTCTACTTTTGGGTTGTTTAACATGTACCCTAAGGTGTGTTTGTTTCAAGTTATATTTGTTGATTCCCTGGAATAAAAGGATATGAATATATGTGCCTATGTTTATTACAAGTTTACTAAATTTTATTCCCGGGTATAAAATGTTCCTGGGAATAGAAAAAAATTTCCAAGGAAAAGGATGAGAATAAAGTTCCCATGGAGATGAAAATAAATTCTTAAATAGTTACCTATTATAATCCCTATTTTTATGGTTCCTAAAAATATTATAAAGTTAACCAAATATATTTTTCCTAAATACATTGGAATAAAATTCTCATCTTTATATTCTAAGAAATGTTATTCCTAAAAATAAATTTGATAAACTTAAAACAAACACACCCTAAGGGCACAAGTTAGCATGAACCTTTACTTTTTCACATTTTCCATTTTTATGATTCAACCATTAAATCCAACGGTTGCACGCTCTTTCGCGTGTGAAGTAAGACAAAAGATGGATAAAGTTTTTTGACCTTTGGTGAATATCTTAGCTTATAAATTAAAATAAATTAGAAAAATAATTGCTACTACTCAAGTGTACTACTCAAGCATAAGTTAAGATATCAACCATGCCCTAAGTTATGATTCATATTCTTATGTACATTGATTACTCACTTTAATTTTTATATATGTTGATATGGATTTTAATTGGATTATGCAATATTTTTGTAATTTTTGTTATGTATGGTTAATAAATTCATCCATGCCCTTTTCTTTGGTAATTACACAATGTATTCTCTTTTTCTCTTCTTGTTTATGAAGTTTTTATAAGGCTTAATTCAATTTCTCATTCCAAATCTAATCTAAACCATGAACATGTACAAATTGAAATGGAGGATTGAATTAATGTAGGATTCATAACTTGTGAATCATGAGAATTTTCATGGATAAATGTAATTTAGTCATTACATGTACATTATGAGACAGTAAAGAAGTATCTCTATCCGGTGAAGCCTTTTGTACGTAAAAAAATATCTTTGAATTTTTAATGAGATGTTCTATTGGATTGGTGCCCTTGAACGATCGATGGATTGCTAAAGTTAAGTTTAGATGGTTGGCCGTATAATCCAAAAAAAATATTTTCCCTTTGTATTTTGCCAAGATTGTGAGCTTTTTTCAAAAACTAAATGTATCCCTCACGTGCAACCTTATAGATTAACTCCCTTGAAGTATCTCCTAACAATGACTGAAATTCACCTTTTAAAAGTGAATAAAATAGGTGTCCGAAGTTCAAACTCAGACCCGTGCATATATTGGATTTAAATTTACCCCTTTGATCTATAATAACTTGTATTTAGAGTCCGACACATCTTAAATTTTAAATAAGATGTTTTATTGGATTAGTGCCCTTTTTGGAGATGTGTCAGACTCTAAATAAAAGGTTCTCTTTCACTTAGAATTCAAATTTTGGTTCGTTGCGTTGTGAGTGCCTATCCTCTTTGGCTTGACCCATTGTTCGTTATGATTGACTTTTTTAGTCAACCTTTTATAATGAGTGATAATTGTATACTCATTCAATTTCGAATCGACCGAAACTTTAATCAAAATAAAAATGGTAACAAGTGTCCTTACGACATTGTTTATGTAGTCAAAAAAGTGACTTTTGCATTAATAATTGTGTATTTGACTTGCATTTTCAAATGATATTTTCCTTAATGCATTCCTTAACCAATATCTTTATGACACTTGTTAGCATGATCTTATATAAAAATGGTTCCAACGAAATTAGGATAATTGGATTACACAAATAGATAATTAGAATAATAGTGGTGAATGCATAAATATTTAATTAGCATAATTTGACAAAATCATTGTTTTTTAGGCAAAATGAAAATTAAAATAAATTAAAAGGAATATACAAAGATTGGGGGGCATAAAACCTGGTCTAGGTACAACCCAAATGAGAATACATTAAGATAAACCCTACCAAATGACATGTCTTAACATATTCTAACAAAAATTCACTAGTCACATGCGCAACCCAACAAACCCATATACAGACGCGAAATAAGGTTACCAAAAAAAATGAAGAGTGAAGATCTGCAAAAAACAGTTAGGTTTTAAAAATGGTGAATGGATTGACCGCCAACACGGTCACAAAATCTAAGTGTCAACAGCTCTCTGAACAAGCAGCAAGCATACAAGCTCTTTCGAGCGTAAGCACCAGTGTGACAGTCATTTTTTAATTATAGAGAGAGGTCAAAGAACAAAGAGTTGTGCTGAGAGAAGGAAATGTTTTTTATATTAATATAATTTCCATTTTTTAAATATTTACCGGATTTTATTTACTTCTAGGTCGAACTTCAGATTTCCAGAACCCCTTTCTCTAAGAATCGAAGGGTTAACACAAAAATAGTTTTCTTTAATTCGTATAAAATAAAATAAAATGTAACAAGAATTATTATGAGAATGAAGAGCACCTTTTTTTTAGGGAAAAATGCTTATAACACTTCATTAATTAGAAGCAAGTTATACATGTTGGTTCATTGAAATAAGTAATAGAGTTACCTGAAAATATGGCTCCCACTACCAAGACACGAGAGACGTCATTTCCTTATCTCCGATTAAACTCAATATGCGAGTTTCTAAATTGAAAATCAAAACCACGTGGACAAGCAGATATGACATGTCTAAATTTTGTAGCATCATCTTGATTATCGTTGAAGGCATCCACAGCTAATTTTGAGTCAAACTCAAAATCAATGTTATCAAAATGCATATCACTTATCCATTGGATCCAAGTGCCTCCTCCACCAAGTTGCAAGTTGCATTCTCCATCGTCGATTAATTGATATCTAAAGGCTAACGATTATCATGAATCCTTATTGCTACCGATCACTACTCAACAACAACAAGAACACATGCAAAAGAATCTTTTCTTCAATGGTTGTTTCCATCTTCAGCTTAATCTAATTTCATCTTTCTCATTTACCTTTGCTCTTTTTTTCCATTTTTGTGCTATACAACAATTAAAAATCTTGTACCCTTTAACGTGTGAAGTAATAAAAATATGGTTAAAGACTTTTGACCTTTGGTGAATATCTTAACTTATAAATCAAATAAGTTTCTTTAATATTAACTTATAAGTTTCTTTAAAATATGTTTCATGTTTTTTGTCTATAAATTAGGTTTGTCGCAACCCTTGCATTCCTTTCATTCAACCCACCTCTTCTTTTCATCATCAAGTGTTTATTAATTCTATTATCATTTCATGAAATATCCAAAGAAACTCTCAAAAAACACCAAAATCCTCATAAACAATCATAGGCAAGTTCTCCTTCTCTAGATCTCGGAATTTACCTAGCTCTTATGAGAAATAGATGAATTAATATTTTGTATAGATATTATTAGTTCAAAGCGATGAAATTTGTTGTACTTGATCCATGGAAAGTATGGATTCTATATTCAGTGATAGAAGAATGCTATCAATAGCATTTTTTATCACTATATGAAGAATGTTTTCGTCGATTTGGGTTGACGAATTACATCATTTGAACTATTACAATGAGCCAACCGTGTAGAGTCCAACAACAATGCTTCTGCAACTTGACAAGAACCAACATCTTGCTTAGTACCATGCTAGACAAGAACTAGCACATTGTTGATTCTCTTAGGAAAAGTTGTGTTCACATCCTGTTTCTTTTAATTTTCTTTTTAGCTAAAGAAAGAGAGGATGATTGCTACACACACATAATGTAGCTAAGGTAATAACTAAAGCAATGTCATTTGTGCATTATTTCTCTTATGGTCTATATCTTATTGAATTTTCTTGTATACAATGAGGTAAAACTATACTGTGCACTTTCCCCTTGTCATTTGCTAAAAATTAAAATTTGTGTTTCATCATGCATAATTAGTTTAGAAGCATTGAATATATTCAGTGCTTGGTTATTTGCATAGGCAATTAAATTTTAAACTAATGCAAAAGGCTAGCTGCTTTTTGTATAGGCATAACATAATGGAAATTAAAACTTAAAAGAGTAGGTTTTCTTATTTTTGAGATGATGACATTAAAAACTTATTTTTGATTTCATCTTTCTCATTTGCTTTTTCTACTTTGGTCCATTTTGTGCTTCATATGTGACTTAGTTTTCGATATACATATTTGGAACAATATGCTCTCTCATTTGTATTTTTTTAACATATGCCTATGAATAACTAAACGAGTGCATATTATTTAGTTTTGATTAAGGTTCATACCAAATAATACTATTAAATATATTCGAATGGTCCTCCACCGCCAACATTAGTTCCTCCACCGCGGCCAACCATGTTGAGAGCAACCATGTCTCCTTCATCTGTGTAGAGGAAAATACATGCTTATGGAGCCTTTTACAAGTTTGGCAGAGTTCATTCTTAACATATATATTTTCAAGTTGTTCCATGATTTAGTTGTGATCTTCTTTCTTGAGTTCTTATGGTATTCTCACATTTAACTAAGTGCGGAAATCTCTTGTGCATAAAATTGGATAGAACACTAGAGAAAAGTTTCAAATGTTGAATCATGATATATTTTGCTCCAAAGACATTTTTAGGGTAAATATGAGATCTGGCAAATTAGAACTAACAACTATTTATATGTTGCTTCGATTCTCAATACACTTTGAAAGGAATGGATATGTTTTGTGTGAGGTACAACCTGCATCCTACCTTGTATCTATTTAAGGTGAGATGTTGGTTAACTTGCATTCCTACGAAGACATGTTGAGTTTAGTATCATCATGGATATTGAAGGTGATAATGTTATTTTGGCGGATCACATCTATAACCGAGAAACGGCTTTTGAGAAGAAGGATAGTGTCAACAAGAACTATTGTCTTTAACTACATTATATTGCTTCTTTGATGACTTTATGCATGACTATACTTTATTATAGCCTAGGAAATTTGTTGGTACCGGTGAAAGTTTAGTTATAATAGTTTATTTTGAAATTATTGTGTAGTTTGATCTCATGAATATAAGTAAACAGTTTCAATCGAAGTGAAATAAGAATTATTGCTTTAATTTATGGCCCAGAGTAATTGTGTGCTTTGTTTATTAGTTTGTTCAAGAACAAAAACTTCATAGTTAGTTCATCATACCTTTATATACCGGCAACGCATATGTTAAGACGTTAGACATGTAAATTTGAAAAACGAAAGTTGAGCAACATTTTAAAGAAGAGATATGATGTGTTGACACCACATACCAAAATTTTACGACACTTTTTATAACTTCTCAAAAATTATAAATGTAACACTTTTTTTATTGTTACTAGTGATACAAAAAGTGTTACAATAATGTAACATTTACGACACTTTTAAATTGTTGCAAATAATAATATAGAACGTAACTAAAACTCTTTAGTAACACGGATTTTACCTAACAATTGTTCGAGTGTTACTAAATTTAATTAGTAACATTTTTCTTGATTTAGTTACAACTTTTAAGTGTTACTAAATGTCATTATTGTAGTAGTGTGAAAATGCGTTAACCATATATTTTCCAACCTTTCTCAATTATTCCGTGTCTCTCATTATAGCCTCCTCAATGTAGAATAAAAATTAAAACCAGCATGCACTAACTTGATGGAAATTTCTAAAAACTTAATCAAGAAAACTTTGAATGAAGAAGTGTTGACTTTATCTATCTATTTCTAATAAGTGTTGATTTTATCCATTTGTACGATCGAAAGTCAGTCATTGGCTCATTGCACCATTGATCCTCTTTTTGACAAGCTTTGTGTCGAATACTCTACCATGAATATAGATTTTTACTAACATCAGTTCTTAGTATCCATTTTGATATCGACAAAGAAACCTCCATTGTCATGATAATATTTGTTTTTTTTGCTTGAAATCAATCTTTTTGAACACTGAATATTATAATTATGGGTCTTGCTAACCATTGCCTATAAGGATTAGCATTCTCCTATAATTATATAGATAGACTGGTTTACCATAAAAGAAATAAAGAGCAAGATTCACCTGCACCAAAAGAATTGACGATTTCTTGAGGCCTTAAATGAGTAATTATGAGCTTTTGATTAAACTTACATTGATAGTTGAGATTAGGTGTCGATAAAAAGTTTGACACATAATTTTAACGATCTTATCTCTTTAAAGAAAACAAGCTATTTCTCACGAAGGACCAACACCTGAATCCGTCACGTGTCATGTGGTCAACCACAATTTTTTAACTTTCATTTATTTCTTCCAATCTTCCATGATTCCTGCAAAAACACTTATTTTTCATTGGTTGTTTTTCATTCTTGATCTGTTCGTGATTGTTGCACTCGTTGTATATAGCATTACTGTATTTTAATGGGTATTTTTTTTTTTGTTACTTTTTAATGGGTATTTTAATGTTGAGTAGTGATATTTGAACAACCATTTCATACAACTTTTGGTGACAACTTCTTTTTTATCTCATTTCATTGGTTAAAAACAATGGAGAGAGAAAAAAGAAGAGAGAGAATAAGAGAGTAATGTGAGTATGAGAGAGAAAGTTGTTAAAAAGTTGTCACAGATTGGATGTACAAATATCATTTCTCTTTAATATTCATGTTTTGTTAACCATTTATATAATTTACATTATATTCATTGTCTTTCATATTCCCTATTTCATTATAAAAAGATTTAACTTCTGCAAAGAACAAACATCAATGATGAAACTCGATATACTAATTGAATGCAAAAAATGAAGTAATATGTAAACTCAATTATTTTACTCAAAGAACTATTAAAAAATCTGGGAAAGGAAGAGAACATTAAAGAAAATGAAACAAGAGAGATGGGCTGTAAATTGTTGTGACAACTGTATAAATCCAAAAAACTCAAGAAAGACACTCTGTAGTGTCCAACCACCAACCGGGCAGCTGTGGCTAGATTATCCCTTAAAAAATCTCGAGTAATTTTTATGATGGTGTAAAAACTTTAGATTAATTTTTTACACATACATTTAATCAAGTCATCCAAAATAAATATTTACAACTTGGCGAGAATCAAGTATGAGAACTTGAGAGATGTATATGCAATTAATGTCAAACAATGTCTAAGATTACTTTTGATTGAAGATATCTATAAAAAAAAAAAAAAAAAATTGAATTAGAGTTAACACAGGTCTAGATCCTCTCCGATAGTTGGATGGTCTATGTAGGTCTCAATCGTTCAAACACCTCTGACTTTTGACTATATACCGTACACAAATGAATGATTGAGATCAAAGACAACTTGACAAAGAAGCAAGTGAGGATCGGCGTCTAGCTAATCATCTCAAAAACAAGAAGAAAGAAACCACCAAACTTATTTCCTCTCTCATGAAAAAGACAATTGTCATCATCCTTGAAATCCTCGAAAACAATAAGTTGAGGCAGGCTGGCTGGCCATAAAAAATTAAATAATCCCAAAAAAAAAAATTATTTATTTTCATCCTCTATTGCAACTATATAAAGTCACATAGACATACACTTAATATTCATCCACCACCTATCCTTGTCTTTGCCTAACCACTTTTCTCTATTTCTTTCCTCACAAGAAAAGAAACAAAATTTCCAAGAAAATTTTCAGAAATGGAAGCATTGAAGATGAAGCAATTTTTTGCTATGGTGGTAGTGGCCATGATGATGGCAGCATCAAGTGTTTCAGCTGCAGATGCACCAGCTCCAAGTCCTACATCAGATGCTACTGCTCTCTTTGTGCCAACAATAATTGCACCCTTTTTTGCTCTTGTTTTTGGACTTCTTTTCTAAATTTATGAACAATGAAATTACAACATGAGTATTTACAATTACCATTCTTATGTACATTGATTCCTCACTTCAATTTTTTTTATGTTGATATGGGTTTTTAATTGGATTTTGTAATATTATTGTGATTATTTGTTATGATTAATGAATTCATTCATGCCCTCTTCTTTGGTTAAATATATTATCCTTTTATCATCTTGTTTATGTAGTTTTTTAAAAGGCTTAATTCAATTTCTCATTCAAAATCTAATCATGAAAATGTAGAAATTGAAATGGAGTAGGCATGGGAAAGTAGAAGGATTATTTCTTCAAAATGGGAAGATTGAATATAGGATTCAGAACTTGTGCATTATGAGATAGGAAAGAAGTATCTCTATTATTGGTAAAGAAGTATTTCTATCATGAACTTGTTATGTGAGAAAGATCATTTAGAATTATAAATAAAGATTTAACCATTAAGTTCACATTAATTTCTAACCCGAAAAATTAACTTTTTAATTTTGGGTCTTCCTAACTCGTGCCCTTAGGGTACAAATTAATAAGGTAAAAATGGAATTAAAACATAAATTTTATCTTAAAAAAAATAAGATTTTAAATTTCTAAAACATGAAATGCACAATCCAATAAAATATTTCTATGTTTAGTTCCTTAACTTCTGTCAAGTTAGCATTTCTCTTTAATTTTTACTTT
>Ga0315914_1006518_pt1 | contig 16527 bp, 10 predicted proteins | sample MpolenodulesMG_FD_203920 | JGI IMG/M metagenome (GOLD analysis project Ga0315914, IMG submission 203920) | Medicago polymorpha root nodule microbial communities from Los Angeles, California, United States - elongated nodules | ecosystem: Host-associated > Plants > Roots > Nodule | place: USA... | reverse complement strand
TATATATATATATATTGTTTTTCATTGTTAAATCAATTACACAAATTTTAGAGAAAATATTTGGTCGTAGTTTTTTTTCTGCAAAGGTTTACGCTAATTCCCACAATTAAAATGACTTTTAATTAAATTATATAGCAAACCTTAACACTCCACAATTAAAAGGGAAATGTTAACTTGTGCCCTTGGGGCATAAGTTAAGAAACCAAATGTAGAAGGTTTTTCTTAAAACTTGTGTATTCAACGTCTTAAAAGTTGCAAAAGTTATATTTATTTTCAATATGAAATTTATTTTTAATTTCCATTTTAAACTCTTTAACTTGTGTCCTAGGGGCACAAGTTAACATGACCCTAATTTTATTAGTCCCACAACGCTAGTTTTGTGAAGGATATGGAAAAGGTCATCTGTAAAAAGAGGAGCTTGTTCTTTTAATCAAATTATACTGTTATTAATTAGTTGAACAGTTGATTATTTTTGTTGGTGGTGTTAATTAGTTAATTATTTAATTAATAACACCATTGTTGATTTATAGTTTTTTCTTAAAAAAATAGTTTTTTTTTTCCTCTTGGGTCATTTGATTCAAACCAAAAAGTTAAATCAAGTTACTCAAGAACTAGAATCGAGTTGAGTTTGAGCTGAATAAACTCGAATCGAGTTTCGAACCAAATAAAATTGTAATAAATTCGACTCAACTCAATTTATTTTCAACATTAATTGTGAACGAAACTATACTCACATAAATGGTTTTGCGTATAAAAAAACCTTCCTAGTTTTTGTGGCTTACATAATGAACGGCTGACCTTTTATTTTTGAATGGCTAAGATCTATCTATATGGATGTATGCATCTATAATATCTATAATTCTATATCTATATATGGAGAGAGAGCACTAGAGAACAAAGATACGCAAAATACAAGCAATCCTCTAGCCATGTAAAGGTCATAGACGGATACAACTATGCAACTACTATTAATAAAATAATTATTACCCCTCCGTCCCTAATTATAAATCTTTTTTTAAAAAAAGTCTAATCTATAAATCTAAATGTCTATACAAATTATTATGTACATTTATTTATTTATTTTAAAAGTACCCTAATTAATACTACTAACTTGTAGTATTAGAATATAAAAAAATTAAATTAAATAAAAAAAAATCAATTTAGTAAAATTCACATGCAAAAAAAAGTCATGACTCGTGAGGCCCCACACCAACGCGGAAACGGAAAAGTCGTAGAAAAACAATCATGCCCCTGACCCTGACCCTCCTCCCACTCCGAGCCCCGTTACTCTTACTATAGGCTAATAACTCCACTCGCCTTAACACCAGCTCCCACCCTAATCATATGAAAATTTACCACCATAAAAAGGACATGAGAGCACCACAAAAAGCACATCGAGGTATCATCTTGAATAACTATCCAAGAAAGATTCTAGTTTTTTTTTTTAGTTTAAAGATTGTAGTTTGTGATCACATAATTGGATAGGAATCGAATTATAACATCAAAGGCAATACAATATAATATATCTATAAGATAGTATAGTTAGTATCAATATCTATACTAACGCATATATATGTACGTAAAACATTGCATGTGAAAGTAATAGTACCATTGGTTGAGAATCATATTGAAGGAATACATCCCCCCAAATGCTAGGACTAAAATTTACGATTGGTCGCTTGAAGTCAGGATGTTGGGTTGATTCAACTGGTGCGGGAGCTGCAAGAGATTCCATTCGATGATAATTTAACTGATGATGGTAAGAGCCAAAGAGAGTGTTTTGTAATAAGTTGATGAGAAAGTAATTTTAGGTTGGGGATATAAATAGTACCTAGGCACAAGGGCGCAGCCCTTCAAGTGGACGAGGTAGTCAAAGCTATAAAAAATAAAAATAAAATCCTTATTCTTGAATGATTGAATGAGTTGGCATATTTAGCTACTCTAAATAAATTTATAAATTTATTTGACGAAAGTAAGCAAAAATAAGAAACTAAAAAAATTAGGGTTATAGTAACTTGTATCCTTATGATACATAGTATTAAGGAACTTAAAAGTAGAAATATTCCCTCAAGTTTTGTGCATTATATTTATTACAAATTCAAAAATTTAATTAAATGCACACATTCCAACAAAAAATTATTATATTTGATTCATTAACTTGTGCCTTAAGAGAACAAGTTAGCTTTTCCCAAAAAATTAATACATGATTGATAAATTTATTTGTATTACTTTTACGAGGAATGCTAGCAACACTCTCTTTTGAACACTCTCTCTAACATTCACTCTTTTATTGGATGAAATTCATGCATGTCCCACCACTTTGTGTGGGTTCTATTTCCAAAGTGTACACTCACAATGATTTAAGCCAATAAAAGAGTGAGTGTTAGAGAGAGTGTTCAAAAGTGAGCGTTGCTAGCATTCCTCCCTTAAAGAATTATACACAAAAATATTTATATATAGTTCTTTTTGACAAACTATAAAAATCCAATATTTATTTTCTAAGAATTCTTGGAGAATTCAACATTCATGCATCCTTTTAAGACTATCTTATCAAATTTGTTTTGCAAATGTACGAGTTATTTGCAAAATATCAAATGTTCATCCGTTTTAGAATTAAAACTGATTTACTACTTTTTTTTTAACAAAAGGCACCACTAAGTTCAATATACATATTATATGGTCAATCCAGACTTAATCTTACAAGAATTATTATTATTTTGAAAGAAGTAAACCATGTATGGGTAAGTTTCAAAACGTTTAAATTTTGGGTTCATATTGTTATGTGATTTCGAAGAGTAGGCATACTTTTCTTGTAAAAAGAAAATGGTATATATTTTTATTTCAAAATTAAGATCACAGAACGATAAATGTTTTTTGTATATACTCATACCTTAAATTACACATTTCTTTAATTATTATCGGTTAAATAAAATTGTAAATGAATAAATAAACCACTACAAACAGTTCCTTTTCCTCTGTCAATCTATCCATCTATGATTTTGTAGGCTTTTTATATCACTGAGTTTCATAGGCACAGATAAGTATCAAAATAGGTAGAATGGTCACAAAAATTTATCCAGATCTAGCTGTTTCAGTCAAAGAAACTTCAGGCTCCTCATCTTGGGTATTAGCTTGAATGGCATTTATCATTTTGTACCTCCTCTGTCCTTGAGCTTTCCTCCTTTTGGCTTCGAGCTCAATGAGTAGTGCAGTGATATCAGCAGGGCTCACCCCACCTACTCTGCTCGCCTGACCAATGGTTTGAGGCCTAACCTAAAATCATTGACAGAACTTGTTAAGTCCTTGAAAATATGTTGAAATCAAGAGTCGCTTAAATAAGCCTATTTGCTGTACACAACGATGGGATTGAGGTCTCTCTGTCATGTCCGGTCAGTGTTCATTAGTAACAGTTTCATAATATAGATTAGGATAACCTTGTAGAATACACATATTCAATAGAATCAGAAACAATCGATACTTTGACATTTCTTTTGGAGGGATTCAATATTGACTAGAGATTGAAGGTTTGTTTGACTTGGCATTTTATTTACATTATTCTTTTATAAGCTTATTTTCATGATATCATATGATAAGATATCACCTTTTTTTCGTCATTACTAAACTTGTACTGTGAACTTGTGGATCTAAAGGTTGGACCGGTTTTTACCCAACCTAACTCTAATGACCAAATTGTCTATGTTGATAAATATGTTACATACCTTGGAAAGTTTTTCCCGAGCTTCAAGAGACAAATTTATCATTGCATAGTAATCCAAGTCTTCGGGAAGTGGTTTATGTTGTTGAGTAACCATCTATAGGGTATCCAACACAACAATGAGATTTGACATTAAACACACCTCTGAAATTCTATAATGCGCAAAAATTAGAATACAGGATAGTGATATGGACACAGAGCAACAAGCATTTGCTCCAGTTAACAAGTATAACGGACATACCTGTTGAAGTTGGCTTTGCTGACGCAAGATGAAACCTTCGTACTTAATATCGATTTCAACACATTCTTTTTCCATTCTTGATAAATTCTTGTCACCAAAACCATGCTTGTCAAGAAGTCCATATTGTATGTGCGGTTTCTTAAGAAGGCTTTCCAATGTTGAAGAGTTTTTCACAGGCTGACCAGACATAACAGTAATTTCAGCAGCCAAATCCCCTCCTAATGAGATGATTTAGGTGAGTTGTAATAAATGATACAAAATAAAATAAATTTTCTTTTGATCCTACTAGATAAAAAAAACATATGTTGCCAAGAGAATGGACAACAGTAATCACAAATAATTTAGATTTCTACTTAACACTAGCATGGATGATCCACTAGACAAATATACCAGTAGTTTCCACTGTAATCTAAGTACCACGTTTCCATTGTGCATATAACAGTAATCTGTATTGGCAATATGGTTTATGTCTTAAGGTTGTATTTCTGTAATGCTTCTCTATTCTGCATTGTCTTTCTTATTGTGTGTTCCTTTCTATTCACAATGCATTATGCTTCTCTATTCTACATTATGCCTAGCTTAACTTTTATATTGAGTTGAGTCCACGTGACATAAGCCAAGCCAATTGTAGATAATCTAGAAGCTTTAAGTAGCTTATCAGTTAGTTAGATTCTGTTACCAACAGTCTCAACTTTTTGTCACAAATTCGCATTGACAACTGAATCTAATCTAGGACTGCAACTACTTGTACTTTTTTTCTTCATTCGATTTAGAATGAAGAATAATATTCACAGCTTTCCATCACTTGCTCTCACATTCCCGCACTACAAAATTTCAATAATCTACTATTTACTACATTATTCTATAATAGGTACTGTTAGCTACACAATATAGGGAAAACAGAGGACCCGGGGAGGGTGGAGGGGGGGACTGTTGTCTCAATCATTTAAAATTATTTCAAAACAACTGTATTTAACAAAAGGTATTTGTTTTGCTGTATTAACAAAAGTAAATTTTAAAACAACTAGTTTTAACAAAAGCAAGGCCAACAATTGTATGTGACTAAAAGAGGCCACCAACTTGCTTTCCCAAAAGGATAAACTTTTTTCATTGCCTTCTAAAGAAAAAACTTGGACATAATTAGTTGGCACACAGGCATGGTAGACAAACAAACCTGAAATTTTGACACTTTTCAATCGCTTCTTTTCCTCAAAAATCCGAGCCTGCTTCTCCTGGTACAATTTCCAACGCCTATCATCTATCAATCCAATTTCACGACCCAAAGGAGTGAGACGGCTATCAGCATTATCAGATCTCAAAAGTAACCGATGCTCTGAGCGGCTGAATATCAGGAACATATTTTTTAAGTAGTTATTATCAAGAAATGAGAAATGGAATGAGGATGCATACATGCATCTATGAGAAGAAATGTTGCAATCAAAGTTAGCGTACCTTGTTAACATCCGGTAAGGCTCTCGCAGATCCTTGGTGACTAGATCATCAATTAATGTTCCTACGTAACTGCTCTCCCTCTCAAGAACAATGAGTGATTTACCATCTGCATGTCTAGCAGCGTTGATACCAGAAATAATGCCCTGGAGGATAAAAAAGAGTAGATTGTAATAGAAAGACTTACTAGATTAGCAGGAAGCCAGCATAAATAATAAGAGCTTAATTAATTCCCCATCATACAACATCAGAAAAAGAAACAAAAAAAAAAAAAGGAATCAGGTTTTAACTTATAAAAGCATAAATTAAAGTTGACAGAATACCTGCGCTGCAGCTTCTTCATAGCCTGTAGTTCCATTTATCTGACCCGAGAAGAACAATCCTTGTATTTTCTTAGTCATAAGAGACCTAGAGCATTGATGAGCAGGTAAATAATCATATTCCACAGCATATGCAGGCCTCAACATTGAACAGTTTTCAAGTCCAGGCAAAGTTCTCAGCAAAGGCAGCTGTAGTCTCTCAGGCAAACCGGTTGAGAACCCCTATAAGATAGAAGAATAAGAAGTTAGGACATCCTCTCCTTCTCAAGATAAAAAGGAGGCGATAAATTATAAGCCATAACCCCCCACCTAAATTACAATGGATAAGAGAAGCGACTTTCTTTTGTAAACTTTGACCCAAAATTCACCTTTCATTGAGTTTCAAATATATATTTCGACTTGGCTTATTACAATGTCTTTCTTCCACCAACTTGCTTCAATCCAACCAAATTACATCCTTGTTCCATCCGGCAAGAAAATAAAACTCGATTTTTCACCTCTTTCTGTGTTGTTTCATAAAGTTGGTAGTACTCAAAATTTCTATCAGTTTATCAAAGTTAAAAAAGGATATAACAGGATTTGGATATTGCTCATACTTCAGATGCAGGATGCTTCTACAGTCTAAACTCTATGCATCACCGTGTCTTAAAACAGGTACATATATTTGTTGCAAGTATAACCACTTTTGCGATTGATGACTGTTTTTTTCCTTAAAACTATTATTTTGTTGATTTTCTTATGAATTTTCACCATAGTATTTAAATATTTTATATCTGACTCAACCCACCCCCAAGGGAAAAAATGAAAAATTATTAATAAGTTTCATTTGGATTTCAGACAAGAAAAAAAAATATACAACTTACTTGCACATAGAGCTCAGGCACGTCTCGACCCTCCGGTTCAAGAAATATTTGATGCGACTCTTTGTCTTGGAATCTTACAATCTAAAAGTGAACAATATATCTCATCATAAAATGCACAATTTCAAATATAATTGATCGCATGCTTCAGATCATAACTTTTCCAAAAGGTTCTGGTTTGTGTTGAGTATTCTTAATTTTATAAGGGGGCTTTTGAGTAAATAGGTTAACTAAGTGTTTATCATACAATAGTTTAAGTTATGTAAATAGCGTAACTAAGTGTTTATCATACAATAGTTTAAGTTATAAGCACTTTAATTCAATAAGCTATTTGCAATTGGACATACAATTATGCATGGCGAAAAGGTATGTATTTGCATTTTAAACTTTTGTTTTTACTGTAAAGATAGAATTTGGGATGGGTGGAAATTCAAGAGGGGATAGAGGGTAAAACCTCACACAAGTAGTTTCAATAAGCTAACTTTAAAAACTTACTGAAATAAGGTAAAAAAATCGCTTATGAACGTATCATAAGAAACTTAAACTCTTGTGAACACTTAAACGCGTGTTTATGATTATGTCATGAGATAATCCCAAATAAACTTTTCCAAATGCCCCCAAAATATTAAACCAAGTTAACTTTTTAAAATATGACGTGTAAATATTGTTGAAACACACCTTATCTTCAATGGAAGGGCAGTATCTAGGTCCTTTGGCTTCAACCCATCCTCCATAAGTGGGTGTTTCATGCAAGTTATCCCTAATTATCTGGTGAGTAGCACTAGTAGTACGAGTTAGGTAGCAGCACATCTGTTCCCTTTCAATGTGGACATCTGGATCAAAACTAAACCAGCTGACCTGCCAATTATGAAGATAAACTGAGGAAACGCTATCTGTGTTACAGAGTAAAAGCTTTTACTAAAAGACTATATGCAAAAAAACATCATCATTCCATACTGTAGCAAAAGCAAAAACTATATTCTATTTATCGCATCATAATTTGTTGGGACTATCAGAAACAAAATGATTGCAGAGTATTATTAAACAAGGCAATCAGAGAATCGGCTTAAGAAACATCTTGGAACTTGCACAGCTGATGGATGGTGGACAGAATACTCCAGTCCAGGTGGCAAATTACTAAGGCCTTTTAGTTGTATCAAAATTACTAGGAGACTAGCATAAACAGAAAAGTGATAATGGGCTATAGCACGTACAATGAACGCAAAAAAAAAAAAAAAAAAAAAAATTTAAAGCCAAAAATCATAAACACCGTTTGAACAGAATTGAATCTAATGAACCTACATATAAGATTAAATGGAAGAACCTCTTCATCTCCAGGTTGAGGTTCTAATCCAGAGAAATCGACAGTCCGAATGTCTACTCGGGCTGGAGTTCCGGTTTTCAGCCGATCAGTTTCAAAACCAAGTTGCTGTAAGTTCTCAGTTAATCCATGTGAAGCAGACTCGCCAGCTCTTCCTGCGGGCATAGAAGTTCTACCAACCCATATTTTACCACTCATAAAAGTTCCTGTGGTGAGAATGACTGATGGAGCATAGAATTTCATTCCAAAAAATGTACAAACACCTTCCACATTGTCATTCTTCCCCATTAAGATATCAGTGACCATGGCCTCTCGAATAGAAAGGTTTGGAGTACTGCAAAAAACAAAGTCAAAGCAAAATAAGATGGGTAGTAATGTACAAGAGAAGATGCATGAATTATGCGATAAAAGACTGCACAGAGCCAGGGGCGAATGGCTTCCAATGGATGGGGTAGCATTGGCTACCCCAAAAGAAAAAAATATCTTGAATAATTAGTATAGTTTTGTATGTAGCTACCCCGTTATATTACTTGGCTACTCCAAACAATTTTGTTGGTTTAAAGAGGGATAATGTTAATAAAATATTGATAATCTTTTTTTTATTTTTTGAAAACTCGGGATCCAAGAATCGACTAATCCGAGGGGACCAATCCCACCGCCCACTTGCGGGGGCCCCGTTTAAAGCCAGAGCAAGCTCTGTATGGACTTAGCCCACCAAAATTGGCACCGGAGGGAATCGAACCTGAGACCTCTGGAGGAGCAAACTCCAAGATCCCAAGCCAACCACTAGGCCAACCCCAAATGGGTTAAAATATTGATAATCTATTTAGTTTAGTGAGAATTATAGATAAATTTGACTTCTTAAAACTTCATATAGAGCACAACTTTTATAAATAATTGTTGTTAGATTTTAGTTTTTCGTTGTCATTGCATTAAATATAAGTAAAAATTATTATAAATTTATTTTACTTAATGATTAAGTTTAATATATTAGTTTTTAAAAATTTATTTTATTATTTGGCCACCTCGTAAAAGTTATGTTAGCTTCGCCGCTGCACAGAGCCAATGTAGATTTGAAGATATCAGGGACTATAGTTCAAACTGCTACTCTCCCCACTCACCTTGGTGCTTCTTACCAACTTTCATGTTATAAAGCAATATCTCTTGTCATGTACGGAGTATGTTAATGTTAAAGATATTAAACCTATTACAGATGTAGTCTTATAATGGGTGAGGTTGGACTTGTACTACTACAGTTTAGCAGTTGACCTAATTATTAGTATACATATTATTTGAGTGTTAGTCTAGGGTATTGTAACACGTTAAATCTATTAATCATATTTTTATGGTTCTGCCATTAGTTTATCCAGGTCAAAATTTTGGTTCAACTTCCACCACTGAGTGACTATTATAGATCACATGCAAAAGCTAAGCACAGCAAAAAATAGATACTGGAGTCTGAAAGTAACAAAGGTAAGGTGAAAAGTTACGAATATGAACTTGCCTTTCTACTACATTTTTCATTAGCAAAGCATATTCCCTTTTATCAGTCTGAGCACGTAAAGCACGAACTGCAGGACCTTTTGAAGAATTGAGCACACGTTTTTGTAAGTAGCATCTGAACACAAGCATAATAACACACATGAGCAAAAAAAAAACCAAAAGCCACACTTCAAACTATATTATATCACAAATGTAGTTTGAAAACATGAATCGAGATTGTACGGAATGGACGATAGCAATGATATATGACCTAAAAGTAGTAAGTTATTCGAATTAAAGACAAATTGGTTAGTTTGGCTTGAACGGGAATATACCGAGATATTTCACATTTTTTTTCATCTTCAAACATAAAAGGAAAAAGAAAAGTAAACCATAGCTCATCCTCATATAGCTTTGAATGTGTGATCATTTTGCAGTTGTCCAGGAACTCATTAGACCATTTTCCCCTTAACTTTAAATCATTTCTATAAAATCTTACCACGACCTACAATGAATGGGGATAGATTCCTTAAGAATAACTTACTTGAAAGTATAATTTTGAGTTATTGGGAAATTGGGCTCTTGTCATAGATTCTTACATAATATTATGTCAATATTATTGTGAAAGCTTTTCTGTTTTTCGCTAAAATTAACCTTTGTCTAAAAGATGTTATAATACTTCAAGGGAGACCCCTAACAGAAAAGAAAAACAAAATAATGCTTCATGAAACTCCCATCTCCCAATGATAGAGAGACATGTATAACATGTAAACATGTGTGTAAAACAAAAAAGGAAGAAATGCAAATTATTCCAAACATGCAAGTTATTGTGATCTAATGGTCATATACCAAACTGCATCAAGATAACCTTGGGGAATCAAGATGCTAGAAAACAAAAAGTAAAGAAGCACAAATCTTCATGTTACCTATCAGCAATTTTCCCTATGTCACCACCAAGCGCATCCACTTCATGAACGAGTTGGGACTTTGCAGGCGCACCAACTGCTGGATTACAAGGCTGCACCAAAACTCACGCTCAGTCAGAAACTGGTCATGTTTTAGGATAAAACCACGCATCATGACTCATGCGTTTAACCAATTGCAAACAAATACTTCTCTTTCAGTAATCCAACAATTTTTTTAGTTTAATGGAAATACACGGTGTAAGATTATTTTACACTGTCATCCAGTGAAAATTTATCATATAGTCACATAAGCCAATTTTGTAACCATATTTTAACAATAACTGTAAATAAAATACTTTATTCTAACTGGTTGTCTGTGTAAAACTAGTTTACATTGAAAGTGTATCTCTTTTTCGCCTAATTCAATTTAATTAAAATGACAAACACATTCGACTTGGTATTTATTCAACTATGTAACTACACCGCATTTCAAATTACAAAAACTGTATGTAAAATAAGATGCATAGATTTGGTAACAAGTAGAAGATGAATTAGGTAAAACCTGCCACGCAATCCGGTCAATATTGAGAGTAAGAAGAAGAGTTCTTGCACCCAAACGTGCAGAGGCAAGAGCAGCTTCACAACCAGCGTGTCCTCCTCCAACTACAATCACATCATATTTTTCTGTTCCGAATTCATGATCCAAATCTGCAACAAAAAAAAAAGCACAAATAAGTAAACAATTCTGTTCCGAATAGACACACTGACACCGGAAAAGATGAAGAAACTATCGTACCTCGGGAGGAGGAAGCGGATGTGACGGTGGAGAAACGACGGGAGAAAGTGGAGGCGGAAAAGGAGAATCTCCGGCGAGTTGTGCGTCGGAAATTGACGAGAGGAGTGTTCAACAAAGTGATAGAGGAAACAGGTAAGAGCGTTTTGCGAAAATTTCGAGTAAAGCGACAGAGATGCAGAGTAAACAGTGCCGTTGACATGGTTAAGATGAAATTGGGAGATGAATAGGAAAGTTTTCAAGTTCTCATTGTCGTTCACTGGAGGCGATGTGAAGCGGCAGAACAGCGAAGAGCTTCAGCGCCGTTGCTTTGTTAACCAACGCAGCCTCATCCGATGATGATAATTAGGGGCGTTTGTTTTAGGGACAAAAAAATAACTTTTGTCATATTTTAAGTGTTTGTTTTCCCTAAACAAGGTGTTTGTTTAGAAATTTTAGAAAAAAATATTTTATAGATTTTTTTTGTAGAGATTTTGAAAAATATCTGAAGCTATCTGTGTTTGTTTAGGCCCGTTTGTTTTGGATTTTTTTATGAAAAAATCTATTTTATCATTTTTTAAGTGTATTTAGGATTTTTAGAAAAATCATTTTATCAAAAATAGTTTAGTTTGGCTCTAAAATGAAAAGCTATTAGGATTAACTTTTCTCAAAATCTTTTTTTTTTTTTAAACATAAGGAGGTAACATGAACTAGTTAAAAATCATTTTGTTTTTAAAAGTGAATTTTTTGGATAGTAAGAATGTGTTTGTTTCAACTTTAAAAAAAAAAATTGATTTTTTGTTAAAAGAAGCTAGAGATTTTTTAAAAAATCTGAAGCTATTTCTGTTAGTTTACTATGATAAAAAATAATTTTTTTAAGATTTGAAGCTATTGCACTTGGATTCCTTGTTTTCAGGAGAAAAAAAAAATAAATTTTGGAAAAGCTGCTGGCAATAGTTTTTCATTTTGAGGTTAAGGGTGAGTTTGTTTCAGCTTAAAAAAAAATTGTTAAAAGAATTTAAAGATTTTTTAAAAAATAATTGAGGTTATTTTTGTTTGCCTACTAACCATAAAAATCCTTTTTTTATTTAAAAAATAATGAATTTTAACTTGTACATACGTTACCTTCGGGTTGCACTTGTAAATATATCACCATTTTGCTTGTCGAAATGCATATTCAAAATACAGGCTAACACTTTCAATTTTGCTTCTTCAGTGAGAATTTGAATATTCTCAATCGATGTGAACAAACACTTGTCAAATCCCTTCCATAACTCAGTCGAAATATTTATGCTTTAACTTGTACTTAGAGAAATTTGTGGTTTTGATAACCATTTTGCTTGTCGAAATGCACGCTTAAAAATACAGGCTAACAAATTGCCCTCCAAAAATGTCATTTTCAACTGAAAAATATGAGGGAGAAAATGAACATTTTTGAAAACTTTTTATTGGTGTATACCAAATTTCAGCATCATTTAAAACTCAACTTAGATAGTATATGGCTCTTTCGGCACCATTATCATCAGAGTCGGACCTTGGGATGTGCAAACCGCTCAATGGAATTAACTGGGGCTCTCCAAGGCATGGGTCTAATAAAAAAGGCTTAATTGGAGTTTTAACTCCCTAACTTTTCCAAAGTTGCGATTTTGGTTCCCTAAGAAAAAAAACTACAAAACAGCCCCCTAAGTTTTGCAACTGTAGCAGTTTTGGCCCCCAAGGCAAAAAAAATAAATAAAATAACACGTGACACCTCACTTAAGGTGCCACGTCAGCGTAGACCAAGTCAATATCAGCCTTGGGGGCCAAAACTGTCACAGGTGCAAAACTTAGGGGGCTGTTTTGTATTTTTTTCATAGGGGGCCAAAATCACAACTTTGAGAAAGTTAGGGGTTAAAACTGCAATTAAGCCAAAAAAAAATTATAGTCCAATAGTACTACTAAGTGTTAGGTGGGTGTGTTTTTGGGAGGTGGTTTGAGGTTCCTCATGTATACGGTATTGATTTTCACATTTGGGTTACTGCTTATATACGACACTTTGTATTTATTTTTTAAATTTTTTTAAATAGAACATTGTTCTTTAAAAAAATTACATTTTTATTTTATTACGGATCTCTTTTCACCTACAGAACTGAGCCTCCGGATTTGTAGGAACAGCCCTGATGATCATCCTCTTGGGCTAACATGATCCCTATTGTTATATTTTATTTTATTTTTAAGAAATAAAAAGATATTGTTCTATTTTTGTTTTCGGGAATAGATTTGTTTCGAAATTAAATGCTTCTTGCTACATTTCATTAAAACAAATTTAGCAAATAAGATATGGAATAGATTTGTTTCGATATACATTTTTTTGGTGATATCATATTTAACCTTAAATAAAATTAAAGATGTATTCTATCGTATCAAAAAAACTAACGGTCAGCTAGGTCAAAGTGGTGTGTATCTACACATATATATCTTTCCCCAATTCTATTCAATCAATTCTCTTCTTAACATTCAGTTCACCAATCGTTTCTTGATGGCTAACCAAAGTCGGTTGTTGCCTTCTCCAGTTGGAGAAAAATCTGCGGTGTTGTTTGGGTGTAATTAGCTGGTACATGAATGCCTTGTATTGCTGCTACAAGGATTTTGAGAAAATAAAAAACATGTTGGTTAAATTTTATGGCTTTTCCAGTCACAGCGTTCAAATCTTTTTGGAGCCTACAGCGAGGGAAATCATTAGTGCAATGTGAAGACTTGTGCATAATGGAAAAAAGGGACACACTTTTCTCCTATTTTTAGTGGACACGGGTGCAGGATAGAAACACCCTCTGGAATCAATAATACGTGCTATTATGAGTGTATACGTGCTATTATGACTGGAAAGTGGTACCAGGTAATAAACTGCTTCTTTCTTGCATATATTCTTTTATTTTATAAATATAAAATTGCTTCTTGCTAATAAATCACTTTGATTATTTAAATATAAATTGCTTCTCGCTAATAAATCGTTTTGATTATCTCTATATCTTTATAGAGAAAACTTGAGTTGTTCTCATGTAAGTTTTATGATGATATGACCTCTAGAAAAGCTTTTTATCATCTCTCAAATCTCTTTATTTCATCTTTAATTAAATACACCCACTATATTTTATGTTTTAGTAGTGCTTTATTGGAGTTCTCTCACTAATTTAAAACCTTGCCTCTATACTATACCAATTCAATGTCTAATTATATAACTCCTACAACAAAAAATTGACGCACTAAATTAAATATGTAACTCCCTCTTTCACATAAAAAGTTAGAGTCAAATGTTAACCAATTTTTTAGCTTTCCTTCCAGATACGTTTTTTTTGGTCATGTGGACATAATTATGTGATTTAACTAAATGTTAAAGTTCAATTCACAAGGTTGGGAATGTGAAAATGAAATGTCATTTTCTTCTGGAATTTTTCTCATAATTTTGTCGTTGAAGGTTGATGGAGATGATATGAAAATGAAGAAGAGGAGAAGAAGATGAAGAAACCCTAATATTTTTGAATTAAAACTAACGTAAAAGACCAAAATGTGTAAGGGAGAGAAAGTTAAGATACCAAAATAAATCAAATTTTAATTAAGGGACCAAAGCGATACTAATTAAATAGTTAAGGGACCAAAAACATAATTTAGGCAAAAAAAATTCATCACGCCTACCAAAATTGTTATTTTTAATTAAAAATTATTGAAACATTTTATTCAAACCCGTGCAATGCATGGGTTATATACCTAGTATAAATATAAATGCTTCACAACCGGCATATTCTCCTCCAACTACAATCACAGGGGCGTTTGTTTTAGGAAAAAAAAATCTATTTTTTATTAAAAAAAAACCACTTTTCTCAACAACAAAAAAATATTTGTTTATGATTTTTTTTAAAAATCATTTTATAAAAAAAACTATTTTGATTATAAAATGAAAAGCTATAATGATTAAGTTTTCTCAAAATCTATTTTTTTTAAATTGATAGAGAATTTTTTTAAAACATAATATTAATGTTTGTGTAGTATTTATTAAAAGTTCATATAACTCAGGAGTTATAAAAAATTACTATTCCTTAAAAATATAACCCATATTTTATTAAATAAAATAATAATATATGCGTAAAATATAAAATAAACAAATTCTAGTTTTTTTGACAAAATAAATAAATAAATTGTAGTTATCTAAATTGAAAAAATTATCAATAATATTAGTGTTTGTGTTATATGCATAATATTTATTGAAAATCAACAAAAAAAAAGTAATAAAAGAAAAGAGACTGCTTATATTATAACATATAATTTTTTGGTGGTGATATAGTTTGCTTAATAAACTATTAATATCCACCTAAAATATGGATTTAAATGGGTTCCACAAATGAACAATAGGATTAGACATCTCAGATTTTAAAAAAATACTTAAATATAAAATAAATCAATCATGGTTATATAAGTTGAAAAATTATCAAGAGTGTGTGTTAAAAATGAAAATAATGAGCAGTTGTAGGCAAACAAAAATACTTTCTTATAAATATATAAAATAGTTAATTTAATCAGACAATCATCTAAAATTTTCTCTATCAATTTAATATTTAAAAACGAATGAATTATCTATTAAATCTTACAAAATCAATGCTAAATGAAATTTAATGAAAGTGAACACCGAGAAATGAATAAATAGTTTGAAATAAAGACAAAACTCATGTGAATTTCTTTATGTGTTTTTCATATGTTGGAACAAAGGGTGTTTCGCAAAATCACCTCTTAAGTTTTGATGATAACAAGGTATTAAAATTATCAATTGGATATGCTAAACATTTGTTCAAGTGTACAGGATCTCAATCAAAGCACTATTCATAAAGGTTCTGATTGAACAAGTCAAAGAGTAAAGGAATTTTTATTGAAGCTTAAAGCGTCTGAAAGAAATGCGTCTGAAGAAAGCGCTCTTGAAGACACGTCATCAAAAGCAAGGTCATCAGAAGCAAGGTTATCAGAAGCATCTCATCAGAAGCCACCTGAGTTGACAAAGTACAGTGTACGAAGTGTACAACCACTAACTCTGCGCATGCCTCTGCAACCACCATCTCTGCAACTTGTCTCTACATCAAGACAAGAATAACAGTAATATTGCTGCAGACATTGTTCCGTTTCAAATAGAATGGATTTGAAATTAGTTCTTCATAGGACAATTATCAAATCAGGCAAAAGATCAATGATGAAGAATCAAAGCTTCAAGCAAGACAAGTTGATGTACCGGCTAGTTCTCAACGTCTCTCAAATCCTCTATAAATAGGGATAAAGACTTGAAGAAAAACACAACACTACAACAAGAAAAGGTCAATACTCTCTGAGCAAAACGTCGCAAACTTAAACACATCAACAACTTAGAGAATTCTTACAATAGTTCATATCTTAGAATTCTCAAGTGTCTAGAAAAACAGAGTCTGTTCTGTTCGTATTGTTTT
>Ga0315914_1006517_pt1 | contig 16527 bp, 6 predicted proteins | sample MpolenodulesMG_FD_203920 | JGI IMG/M metagenome (GOLD analysis project Ga0315914, IMG submission 203920) | Medicago polymorpha root nodule microbial communities from Los Angeles, California, United States - elongated nodules | ecosystem: Host-associated > Plants > Roots > Nodule | place: USA... | reverse complement strand
TATAACAATCCCTAAAAATAAATTATAACAAATACTTAGAATGACATTTTAAGATAAGCTATTCAAAACGATTTTTCATTTGAAACTTTCCTTAAAAATTTATGTTACAAAAATATATCACACTACAAAAATCTATTTTAAAAAAATATATATAACAAACGGCCCCAAAGTACATGTCCTATGTTGTAACCAAAAAAAAGTACACGACATATGAGCTCCTAACATCTTTTTTTTTAGTGTAAACTTGGTTTTCTGAAACAAATTTATTTACATTTGTTGTATTCATTAACCATACCTTCATATGGATGCTTAAATAATCAATTAGTTATTGTACATAAAATTTTAAGTAGCTTATGCAAATGAATTTCAATAAAACTACAATAACATAAAAACTTATTATAACCATGAATAACCCTTAAAAAAAACATATAATCATGAAAAATGAAAGCAATGCAAATATAGTAAAGCAAAAGAGGAATTTTCGATTATTTTAAGAAAAACTTTAATTTAAATTTGCCACAAGTAATTCTATCCAAGTGTCAACTGACCATTGTTACGTTACCATTGTCACCTAATATACATGCTGTACTTGAGTTGACGACGAGAACAAAGTAATGTCAATGACTCACAACTTAAGGGATGTTATACGGTCTTCTATCAATGTTTTTATCAACTATGACATAGGTTGTATCACATGTACATAATAAATATTGAATATTCATCAAAGATAGGAATGATGGGAATAAAAAGATTATTTGTTTTTATGATTCCCTTCAAGCAAATAATCTAATCAAAGATAGTCTATTAGTTCACTACCATTTTGCTAATGAGATTCAAAATGTCAGTTGATGTCTAGAGATTGTCATGTTGTTATTGAGCTTCAACTCCAGGAATGTAATATGTATGCGGATGTTCTTGCTAAGATAGAGTGCAGTCCAACTATGTGTTTGTGAAGTTATAACCTCCTATTGATTTGATCCTTGTTGATGCATGAGGTGTAGCATTTGTTAGGGAGTAGTCCCCTTTTTATTTTTGGTTATTTCTCTATTGTAACAAAAAAAAAATTGAAAATCAAACAAACTGCTAAATTCAGAGTCAATTAGAATAGATGGGGCTGAAATGGAGGAACAAATTTAATTCTTTAGTGCTAATATACATTTTAAAAATTTTGAAAATTTTGAAACTTGTTATTAATATTTGAATATGCATCTTTTTCTAAACTCATTAGCATAGACGCCTTTTTCTAAACTTCAACTTGTGATTTGAAATACCTGAACACTCTGTCTCGTTCAAAAACTAATTAGCATAAAACATCCTTATTTTTAAGTCTCGACTTGTGGTTTGAAATACATAAACACGTAATGTCATTCAAAAACTCATTAGTAAACTAATCTCTATTTATACCATTTTTTTTTCTTTGATCTACAAACAACAATCAAGCTCAAATATTCTTTCTCAATCTCTAGGATTAATATTTTTGGAATTATTCAAGATTATGTTGGTTTAAAAAATGGTTGAAAAATTTATTAAATAAAAAAATATAGCAATAAAAATGTATGATGTAGACAAAACAACAAACTTTACTATCCATATGCTGCATTATCATTATCACCATGCAAAGACACAACAATAGGAGACTTCTATCATAATTTGGAGAAATTAACAAAACGATCACCGGTAGTCAAAATTACAAAGAAAAGAAGACATCTAACCAAATCTATCATATCTATCCGTAGATACAATCTTATAGTGAACGTTACTTTCACAGAATGTTCTAGTGAAGCTTGTTTGGAACATCCCTAATGGTAGTAAACTAAAAAGAGTATTTAAATGAGTCTCACATGTACACATTACTTATTTATAATTTTTTCAATGATAGTGCCAAATAAGGATTCAATGACTCCAATGGTAGCAAATCATACATGAATGAAAGCATGAAAAAGTCACAATTCTAAATGTGATGTTAATTACATGACTAAATTGTATTTTGATTTAAAACAACATTAATTGACAAATGCACCACAATATTAATTATATGAAAAAGTTTGTAAAAAAAGAAGAAGTATATAAAAAATGTAGAGAATAAAAACTTTCATGTACGCAATTGAAAATAAAAAATCAAAGCAAACCGGAAGTCCGACGTTATATATAGACGCAAAAAGTAAAAACCATAGAAATGAAAATTTTAAAAAGTGAAAGAAATCAAAGAGAAAATGTGAGAAGACATTGAAAAATGCAAATAGAAACTCTGAAATTTATTTTGGTAGAGAAGAGAAACCCAACAATAGAAATGAGAAAGTAGAAAAAAATATGATGTGGTTTTCTTTCCCCTAGTCCTTATTTAAGGTTTTGCAAAAATTTAAATTAGAAACTAAATGCCAATAAAAATTCACATTTACTTTTGAATGTTGTAAATGCCAGATTTTATAAAAATAGTGATTCCTTTTAAATTATTTATAGTATGTACGTTATATTCCTTTTATGGAAATATATTTTTTTAATTCATATCAGTCATTAATTATATTTTTTAATTTATATTAATTTGTTTTAGTTTAATGGGTATCATTAGAAATATGACACACATGTCCCGTGAGCTTAACTCAGTTGGTATATTTGCAAAGTTTGGGGTTCGAACTCCAGACACAAAAAAAAATGAAACATATAATTAGAATCTTGAGGTTAGTCTCAATTGTTTAAATTGCATCTATGTTTTGTCATGTGGTATCCCCGTGCACTAACTTGACTAAAGACAATTTTAAAAATGAAGATTTGTTGGATAATTTCCATTTACTTTAACAAAATTAAAATGAATCAATTATATTAAATCGCATTTACGTTCCATCAAACATATTAAAAAACAAATAATATCTACATATCATTATACAAAAAAAGAAAAATTATTTATTGAAATCGAAAAATTGAAATAGCAAATGTTGAGACGATGCTTTGACCCTCAGTCATCAGATTAATGTAACGCCCGTGAATAATGCTGGAGGGATTGAAGGAGAGAGCATGGCAGGAGAGGATCCGTGTGCAACATTACATTCTATCAAAAACACAATTAAAAGAATCAAATCTTACTAAGAGAAACAATCCGAGAATGAAGACACAGAGAAAATTGTTTAAAATACAAAATCAATATTTAAATAAATAAAATTTTCATAGATTTCAAAAAAATAGTAAATTGTAATTAAAAGAAGATCGTAAAGAAAACAAAAGGGACTTGGTGGCGTTCCCTTGACCTTGCGGAAGACCATTATTATTGATGATTCTTCTCTACTTCTAAGGATGACCTTATTAAGGGGTTCATAGATCACTCTTCTCCACTTATCCCTAATTTTTATCATAGACCTTCCACCTTTGTTCTCTTTTCTGGAAAAACTCAATTTGTGTACTGTAATATGCGTCACTAAATTGGAATTGATAAATATAAATGTTTCATGGAAATTTTTTCGAATCATAAATCTTAACTTGTGTGGAACTCAAAGTTCAGATTATACTCATACCTAGTGATCCTGAATGAACCATTATTTGAGGAAACCACAGAGTTAGATATTGAGTACACATTACCCTTTTTACCGTCTTTCTCAAGCTTATAGATGAGAGTACAACACACAATAACGTTGATTTTGTGTCCTTGTAAAATGTCACAGAGGGCTAAGTTAATATCATAAGATAGAATATATAAATAGTCCTGAATCCTAATATTCACCTAAAAATTAATACATATACGGTTGAATCCACACTGATTATATCCAAATAAAAAGGGTGTTTGTCGCGAGACACAACTCAGACAAATCACACACAAATAATGAAAACAACAACATTGTGTACCAAAAATATCAATAATATATGTCAAAAAATGAAACAACAACATCCCTCGTCAACTGGGTTAATTCATAGATGAATTCGATTTGGGGAGGTACACATAGTTGATTTTTAAAAAAAAAAGTAAAAAAATTTCGCAGAAAAAAAAAAAGTTCCAGAGACTTCAAAATTGTGTGCAAAACTAACTACAATATGTGCATTATATAGTAGAAAATTTTGTAGGTTTAATGTGCATAAGGGGTTGAAAATTATGGGTTTGAAGGGAATTGAGCAATTTCAAATTGAATAATTCAAAATTGCCAAGTCTTACACGTTTTTAGGCTCGATATGATTTCCTTTAATTATGGTTTAGTTGATATTACGCATTGAATGCAATCATGTAATAAAGGAGTTTCTAAAATCATGTATTGTGATGACCGTGTGTTGACATTTACCAAAAATTTAATATGAGCAAAGAAGAGGTTTGCGACGTGTACTCTTGAATAGAAGAGGTTTCAATTGTTTATACTGTAGATGTGTGTGTCATATCTAATGATTGATAATTATTATCATTAATGATTTTCAATTACACCACTGATTTTTTTTATTTATGTGTAACACTAGAATTCAAATCCTATGAAATCATTAAGATTTTACAGCTTATTGATACTCGAGGAAACGAGCAAAGATCATGAGTGGAGAAATCAAGCAAAGCACGGAGGATTCCGAGATTGGCGGGCAGATAAAATGATTGAGGGAGAGAGGAAAAGACCAAAATATCCCAAACGATATTTGAAACACAACCAAAAGCTTTGAACAGAAGAAAATCAATCCAGGGTATAGTCAACCGAAACAGCATCAGAATGTTGGGATTATTACTAAATATGTGGTCTGTTGACATTAATTACTATCAGCTTTCGCACATTACTCCTTTAAATTGCCACAAAAGTAAGGATTACCCTCAAACCATTCCTTCGTTTTTGAAAATAGTAGTCTAGGTATGTTTTTCCCTCAAAAATAAGTACTCTAACTATTTTTTTTTTCTTTCTATTATCCTACTATTTTAATCACCGATAATTTTTTATTTTTTTTTGCATACACTCTTTCCAACAAACTTGTTGCCACATTTTCCCCCTCAAAACAAAAGATTGTGATAAAATCCTAGTACTTTCTTTGCACACTTTTATCTCTTCAATAAAATTGATGGGGACCTCTCCCGTAACAAACAATTACAAAAAGACAAACTTTGTTAAATAATTAAAAAAAACACTTAGATTAAAAACAACTATTTTTAGTTTTTCCTTCCAAAAAAAAAAAATACTATTTTTAGTTTTATTGAAAGAAGCAAATATGAGTAATTGACAAATTGTACCCTTAATCTATCAAAACAACAATTAAATAGGAACAAAACGACACTTGAAAGAAACAGAGCGACCCGGATTTAGGACTTAAAATTTGGCTCCTCAAAAGTGTAAGTTAGTAAAGTAAAAAACATTATCGTGTAACCACCCGTGTAACAACCCATGGATTGTTACGGGTGTGCACATAATATCAACCATTGGTTGATTTTTATCTAAAATGAATTGTTCACTTTAGAGGAGTCTTATCCCGGTTCTAAATACATCACTTTGGAGGAGTCTTATCCTAGTCCCAAATACAAGAATGAAATAATTGATCACACAATTTATATTGCAAACACACAAGACAGAAATCTAAACCTCGAAAAAGAAAAACTAGCGGAAATAACGACAATGACATTTATGAACTGACCAGTTTAACAATTACTCTGTCAAGAAAATCAGAAGAAAAAAATGGCAACTAATGAAATACAAAACATTTGGACCCCTAAGGGATGGGCCACTATCTTGGAGAAACTTGGCATATGATTAAGCCAACTGGAAAACAAAATCCTTAGCTTTATGGTTTAACTTTTCCCTCAATAAACAACTCTACGACATCAAAACAAAAAAAAAATTATACAACTGATGAAAATACCTGACTGGGAAGCTCCACTTTAATATTCTTAACTGTAATACAAATGCTCAATAACTCAAAGTGAGCATAAAAAGAAGGGAATTTGAAACTAGTGAAACAAGGCAGAGACGTTCATCCAGTAAAAAAGACATCGGTATACTTGTGCAAAGTCTTTCGATTCACTCGAACAGAGCCTGGCAGGCCTCAATGTCAGATGCTTGTGAATCCAACACAGCTTGCCCGGATGCAGAGCTAATTACCTGCACTGCAGAGTTGAATATTGCTTTCTGGAAGTAGTCGTCGCCCACCTTCTTAAGGATCTCTTTGACCACCTTAAAGTCCAAACCCCCAGACAAAACTAGTTTCCCTATTATCTCACCAAAGTTATTTGGTGCTTTAGGTAAATCTATGCCAATATCATCCAGCAGAGAAGCAAATAACAAACATCCAGTCCCTATGTCTCTAGCTGTGAGAATCTTCTTTGTAAACAGATACTCAATAAGATTGGCAACAGGTTGAACACGTGGTGGACTTTTATCTAGTCCTAGAGAAATGGCTTCCTTCACAACCTCTGGGTGATAAGTCGGAGCTTTTAGTTCCTCCACACACTGTAATGCCTCGTCAAAAAGCCGAACATTGAAATATTCTTCCAAAAGAGAGACAGTTTTGCGGTGAAGATCATCAATATTCAATTTTAATGCTGGGGCCTGTGGCTTCTCAGGGGGTGCAGCAGAAACAGGTTTAACAGGTGAAGGGATTTGACGTGCAGGCTCTGTACCTGAAACAATATTTGATGGTAGAACAGGAGTACCACCTCCAAGCACCAGGGCACTATTCTTCCCACTTATAAGACCACTACTGCCTTGAGGCAGTAACTTTGAGTTTAGGACTGATGGCTTTGAAAGATAAGGAGATTGGCCACGTCCTCCAGTTTGAGCGCCAGACATGTCTCCTCTTGGCATAGATCTAGTCCTGGGCACCTCCCAGTTATCATTATCAATACCAGGCATCCCAGGCATCTTCCTTGCACCCGGCATCCCAGGCATTAAACCTCCTGTACCAGGTCGGGCAATGGGGAAGCCCCCAGCTCCCGTGTTACCTTGAACACCAGTAACACGGGTGTTTCTCAAACCTGCAGTGGCACCTGGACGCAATCCAAGATTCTTTTCTGCCTCATCATGGATTTCACTGATGGTTTTGGCCTTGATCTAGATACAGATAGAGTAAAACATTAATACTTTTGATATTAAAAAAACAAGTAATTCAACCTTTGAATTTTGAGACATAATGTATATATGCAGAACAGAACATTTTAAGTTTACCTCTTCACGTCGTGGAACCCAGTTACTAGCACGCAAATCTATAACATCACGAACCATGAATTTCATCCGTGGTGCAAGTTGAGGATTTGTGCTCAATTCTTTCAACCGGCCAAAGTACATATCATTTATACGCCGTGATTTTGGGCTTTCATCAAGCTGCTTGCCAATAGTGTTGAAAAAATGACATATGGCTTCAACATTTTCCTCAGCCGGACACACATTGCTGTCAGCAGCTCCCAAAAGCTCCTGTTCATAACATCGGTTAACCAAGAAGGAAAGTGAATACTCCTCCCAAACTAACAAGAAATTACATTACAGTCAAGTCATAAGTCCTGCAAGAACCTGAACAATGTGATGGACAATCCTTTCAGGAACCATTTTTTGCTTCAGCAGCTCACCAATTAAACGGATGTTTCCAAGGGTACGAATTTTGACAAGTCTATCCTTGTCACGTCGCTCTGTCTCCTGCTCAGGGGAAGTCATCTGCGCCAATTCTTCCCTCAGTTTGCCAGCACCTTCAAAAGCTTCCTGGCAATTATCCAAGAGTAATCTCTTAAAAGTTATTTCTTTCCCACCAGATTCTTCAGATGGGAATGAAGGCAGCTTCTCATTAAGATCAGAACACAGCTGAGCATACATGGGGCAGAATGTTGGTTCCAGCACTGCCTTATCAAATATCAATGAAATGACTCCCTGCAATTACAAAGAATGTCAGTTGAGAACAACCAACAAGGATGCAAAGAGAAATATATTTTCAAAAAAAGGAGGGGGAACCTTCAATATGTCAGCTGATGTAATGCCAGAATCGATCAATTGACCCTTCAGGAGATCAAATTTTTCAGGAGTCAACTTGTTTAATATCCTGCATTGAAGTAGTTAGGAGCATTTAGCATAGAAGTAGCACAAGTCTAAGAATTCTGAAGGTTCGTAATTGAGTTCCTTCATTGAAAAAGCAAACCAATGAAATGTTGAAACAGAGCTCAATGGTTTACACATGACAAAATAATAAATACAAGAATCTTGTCCAACTCGCAAATATTGACTTATGGTTATTATGGAAATTGGATAAGGTACAGTCCCCAAAACTGTTCTTGATAAATATCCAAAATTACTAGGCATTAGGGTACATAAACGGAAGTAAGGATTTGAGACAGCAAAGTCAAACGGAAATCAGTATAAAACTCTTAACAGATGCTAAAGAATTGAAAATTACCCTTTAACAGTCTTTAGGACACGATCCTTGTCAGAGAGAGTTCCCCTTCTGGCAGACCATGGTACCTCAGCCTTGACTAGAGTAGGAGCAGGTCCTCCCTGAATTAATGAGACAAAGATTTATAAACAAGACCAAATAAGCAATCCATTGTACACTGTGTGCAAACTATACAAAGTGCCATCTATTTAAAATCTTCTACTTCAAGGGTAAAAAAAAACCTTAGTTTCTCAACAATGTGAGACTCAAACAAGAGCTCGTAAAACATAGAAAACAAAACAGATATTGTGCAGTTCTGCAAATGTTTATTACCCCTTGGTTAGTCCTCGGTTGGTCTTGACGATTAACTTGACTAGTATTGCCAAATTCTCTATTTTCCTTGATATTATCCCAAGACCTCTCATCTGCGTTAGCAGGAGGTTGTGCAGAACGGCCACGCCAGTCACGGTTATCTGGTTCAGAGTATCGGTTTTGAATTTGAGTCGGGGGCTGCAGAAGATAATATAAAGATTAATACAAAATATAAACTAAATATTTTGACAATGGTCATAAATAAATTCATAAAAAAGACAATGTATAAGTGCACATGACAAAAGAATAAAATAGTGGCATGTCATTCAAACACAATAATTTTTCATTCATTGCTGAAATGATCCCCAGCAAGATACTACTATTAGTATGTGTTCAATGCCTAATAAATCAACACACAACTTCAACAATCAACATATCCTTTGCGATGAAAAATGATTCAACCTTTTACAAAGCTAACAGAATATAAAGAAGATAGAAAACACACTCACATTGTTTTCTACACGACCCCAACTTTGATCTTCACCAAAAAGTTCAGCATCAATATCATGTCTGAGCTTTAAAATATCCTCAGGGGTCTCCTCAAGAGTCTGTGAATAAAAGAAATGTTAGCCACAAAATACATCCACACAAAAGCAGTTCCCTAGAGAAAATAGGTCCAAAAATGACCCAAAAGTATACAGAACATTTATCCATAGACTTGGACAACGGCATGGGTGGCCTTTTAATGAACCATAAGCTTCATGGAAAGAAAAAAAAAACAGAATAATTGAGGAAGAATTGTAAATAGGCAGCAGGTGAACAAAAACTCATTAAGGAACAATATAATTAATTTGAAAAGGAAAACACTAAGCAGCAGGAGTAAATTATCAATTACCTCTCTAATATGTAAAAGCTCTTCTTTGGTATATCGCACACGCTCACGGCTCTCGAACTGCGAATCTCCAACCTATAATGCCAAAAGTAGTTAGATACAAATCCCATAGCATAGTCATAGTCAAACTAGCACCATTCAAACATGCAACCCAACGAAAGAAAATGACTCAAAGTTAGAATGCAATGAGATAAATTCTATGCACGAACATCACAGTGAAAATTGAGTCCATATATGGATTAACCACACATAGACCAAGCTGTAATCGGTATGAAATATGAATGATACAGAGAAAAACGTATATATTGACCAAAATACCAAAAAAATATATCAAATATTACGCAACAAAGAAGTTGCAGCATCAACCAGAATTCTGAAACTAAGTTCAATGTATGTGGGATCTTCATGGGTAATTTGAGACTTCGTCAAACCCACCTAAAGCCCACACATTGCTTTCTGTCCATATTTACAGCAAGTACACGTACTTAAGTGTCCAACCAAGAATTAGGACATTAAAATCAAGCCTGCCCTCTGTCTTATGGGGTCTTAACTTAAATCCTGGGTTGTTAGACAGCAAACAGAGGGCAGTAAATAATACGAACAAGTCTTTAAGTATATTTTAGTTGGTTCCTCTATAGCGTTATTGCCATGCTTTTATAAAGTTGTCAAACAAATAAGTTAAATTCCAAAATACACAATCATCAAAATGAGACACATTCAAGTCAACTGATTTAGATTAAATGAAACCACGTATCAAATCAATGGATTTAGATTAAATGGAACCACATAATAAAGCATCGTTAAAGACAAATATTATGTCGTCAAAAGACCTCGCAACTCAAATTTAATAAACCCACGCTTAAAAACAAAAAATTTGTCGGCAAAAGACCTTGTACCTCAAATTAAATTTAAAAGAAGCAAAAAAACAGCAACAGATTGAATCTTAATATTAATCACATTGATCTGAAATTTAAAAAAATAAAAGATAAAAAACCCTTAACTATTTACAAATCTATGGATTAAAATTAAATGAAACCATGTAATAAAGACGCATGTAAAGACAAATTATTTGTCGGTACACGACCTCCCAACTCGAATTAAATTTAACAGAATCAAAAAAAAAAACACAACAAATTGAGTCTTAATATTAATGAAATTGATCTGAAATCATAAAAATTATAAAAAAAACATTGACTATTTACAAATAAAGTAAAAACATAAACATTAAAAGACTGTTGTATTAGTGAATTAAACAGAATATGCGTGGGATCTTTATGAGTAATTTGAAACTGAGTCAATCCCACCTAAAGCCCACGAATTGCTTTCTGTCCATATTTACAGCAAGTACACATACTTAAGTGTCCCACCAAGAATTAGGACATTAGACCTTTATCTTATAGGTCTTACCTTAAATCCCCAAACAGTAAACAAAACATAAAGGTATTCAAGTCTATGTTAGTTACATCTTCAGAAGTGTTACCTTAATACTTTTTAATAATAATAGAACATATCAGTTCAATTCCAAATTACACAATCATCAAACCCAGACACATTCAAATCTATTGGATTTAAACAAAACAAAACCAAATTATAAAAAAACATAGTGCTATTAAACACTGACACCTAAAGACATTTTTTTTATCAGCACCAGACCTCACACGTTAAATTAAATATTAAATTAAATATAAAACATACAATATAACAAACAAAAAACAGCAATTTATTGAGGCTTGATATCAATCAAGTTGATCTAAAATAAAAATAAAATCATAAGCATTAAACGAATCATTAGCAATGAGAAAAAATCAAAATTTGAATTAAAAGGGGGTGTGAAAAAGCAGATCCAGATAAAAGGGGTTTAATTATACCTTGAAAGCGAGGAGAGAAACAGCACCAGCATTAGGACGAAGATGAGAAAGATCAGATGAAAAGGAACCAAAAGCAGGTGAATTGGAAGAGGAAGAATCGAATCTAGGAGCGAGAAGCCTGTTTCCTCGACCACCACCAGGCCTCAAGCTAAGAACTGTTTGATCACCTTGCTGCATACCGATCTAAAACGCTTGAAAGAGATTAATTGCTTGCAAACTTCACCGAATAGATGAATGAATTAATCAAAAATTGATTCAGCGGCGGCGCCGAATCGATTCAAAGAGAAGAAGAAAAGGATAGAAAATTGAAGAAGAAGGATTGGATTGGATTGGATTTTGAGGCTAGCTAGGTTATTGTATCGAATGGATATTTCTCTCTCTTCTACGGAGTGAGAAGAAGAGAGAACTGCGTTGCGTTGCAAAGGAGGGGTAACAAAAAACCCTTATTTCACACAAGATTTGTGCGTTGCGTTGCTTAATATTATTTTATTATTATTTTTTCTACAAATTAGGTCAAGTAAGGTTTATATTTGTATTCTTTATTTTTCGCAAACAACATTGGACTGTTTTGGATATATCCATGTTCCTACTTTATATCCACACCCCCCGTCTCAAGATAAATTCAATCTTTAGTTACAATGTTGTTATTATCTTGTTTTGTCTAAAAAAAAAATACTATTTAATTTTTGACAATATAGGTGTGAATAATGAGAAGTATGGTGGGATTTGTTAGGATAGAGGTTAAAGAGAAGACAGTAACTGTTTGTTTGTGGAGGATCTTTTATTATTCTTTGTCATTAATAAGTTAGAACGGAACATGTATTTTGGATCTCCAAACATAAATGTTGATTGTATTTGAGTGTATATCGTGTTTGGTAGATCAATATATGTGTGTTATTATGAGATTCATTTACCTCTACAACTTGAATGATAGTAGGATCGATAAATGGTGTTAACGGTGCATTACAAGTTGAAACGGGAAGTTTCACAGGAAAAACAATTTAAGGTGTTCAATTGTGGAAAAATATTTGTATGGATTTTTTAAGGAACTGGTGTAGTGTGGGTTGTGAACAATTATATGTAACTTGTATTTTTTACATAAAAACTTATATTTTGTATTGCGTGTGGATGTAATTTGTGTTTAATGATGACATATATGCAGAAGAGAGAATATTTGAATGAATGAACTATAGTAGACAATTACATATAATATGTATTTTTCACACAATTTTTTTTATATAATTTGTATTACATCCGGATGTGATGTCTGCTTAACAATTGATTGTATGCAAAAATTGACTTTTGCCCAAAAAAAAGTGATTGTTTTCACTCAATGTTGGAGTTGTAAATGAGAGGAGACGACTAAGAAATATCGCAAGATCCTTGAAAGAGTGAACATTAATGAATCAAAAAATCATTAAGATTAACTCGTTATCATATGTAAGAAACGCAATAAATTGTACTCATTATCATCAGTAGACACGATTAAAAAATACTCTCTATGGTCACTATTATAAGCAAAATTCCACATTTTAGATACATTAAATAATTAATGTATCAAGTATATAATAAAGACTATTTATATTAATTATTCAATGATCTAAAAAGTGGAGTTTTGCTTATAACAGTGACTGAATGGAGTACTATTCTAAGAAAAGGTAACAATATCTCGCAACAAATCGATTGGATTAGAAATTATGAATTACATGAATAAGGAATAGAATTAAAGGAAAATCATAAAAAGAGTGAACTTTACATGTAGATGGTGCCCTCAGTTTGTTAATGATAATGAGGATGATTAACCTTTAAGTCTCCAAAAAATGAATTGATTATCTCGTTACGATTCGACTTGCTCACCCTATTTGAATAACTGGTCTGAAAAAATACGTTCAGACTACAGCGAATAGACCATAATTGGCATAACCAGAAACTTGAAATGGATTTCGCAAAAGCGTACAATCTAAACACAAAGAGTTAAAGAGAAAAGATAAACAAATGGAAAAGACTATATTTGATTGAATATAAGAGATCTTAGGTATTGGATATTTCTCTCTCTTACATGCAGTGAGAATAAGAGGGAATTTTGTGTGTTACGACAAATGGGTCACAAAAATCCCTCACTAGAATTAAAAGATGACAAAAAAAACGACATCTGGTCCTTCAATTTGATGGAGTGTATTGAACACAACCACATATTGAACATCACTATAAACGCAAATCAAAAATTTGCAAACAAAGTCACAACAATCAAGTTAATAACATACAACGGCAAAATGCCCACAGATGATATTATAAAATCAAAGTGACTGAGATACTCGTGCCTCTGTGTCTGCAACATTGACATTAAAGTCCTTGATTGCAATTGTAATTGATTGAAATTAATCTTTCAATAAGAATCAAACAAACACCACGATCAAATGAGAAATCAAACAACACAGCACATGACGGCAAACAACACAAACTTGGACAACGAAATCATGAAAATAAACCATAGAAGAAAAACTTGATCTATGTAAAAAAACTACTTATTTAGATTAAACGAATAAGAATAAACAAAAGATATATAGATGCAAATAGGTGTCTTTAGGCCAGAAAAATGACCCATAAATAACCAAAAAGTGACACCCCACCTCCAAAGTAAATTCAATATAGAGTTACAATTTTAATTGATTTTTCTACAACAAAATCTAAGATTTATTAATCTTTGATAAAAAATTTAAAGACTTATTTTTGGTAGTGCGACTTATTTAATGATATGATGTAACTTTTTTAAATAAAAGAATAACAAATTTTGGTAACATAGGTATGGATAATTATATGTATGGTAAAGTTGGTTATGCCAAAGGTTAGAAAGAGGATGTAGTGAGCAGTTATGGATGATCTTATATTGTTATTTGAAATTAGCAAAATAAAATTTGCATTATGTATCTTCAAATATAAATCTTGATTGTATTTCAGTGTATATCATGTTTGTTATTTGTTGAATTGATATATACAATTTAAGTTTTAGATGTAATGAATGCGGACCAATAAAGAGTGACATTGTTACGTTAAAAATTTAAAAGAAGTTTTAGAGAGAAAATAATTTAATTCATCGATCTGTTGAAAAATTGTTCGATTAATGAACACTAGTACAGTGTAAATTTTGAATGATTACACATAATTTGCATTGTTTGCACACAAAAATATATTATCTCTTGGTTAAAAAAAAATTTGTTATCGCTAAGTGTTCAAGTCGTGAATGAGGGGAGATGACTAAGGAATATACAAAAATCTTGGAAGGAGCAAGCTTTGTGGATTCGAATAATAATAAAAATTTACTCATTATCATGGATAGACACGATAAAAAAATATTACTCCAAGAAAAGCAACAACGTCGCTCCATATAACAACTTTAATGGATTAGAAAATAATCGATAACCTAAATAACGAAATGAATAAAGTAAATCATAGAAGAGCTGGTAAATGGTGATAGCAAGACACAAGTCTATCTAGTGCATGTGACATAATAGAGATAAGATGTGATAGCAAGACACGATTCTATCTAGTCAATCAAATAGAATAATTATGAAGAGAAAACACAAAAAATGGCTATTTATAAAATATAACAAGATGCATTACCTGAGAAAGACAACTATAAGAATTAAATAATGGAATAGATAATCTACGTGCATTGGTGCATTTATGATTTACGACATTAGGTTGTTAATCGAACATAAAATAAGGATTTAAATTACAAATAGTTTATAAAATTAGTAAAAAGTTTATTGTATCCCTCACATAGGTGCACAAACCAATGTATTTGAGTCAGTTGGGTGAGTAATTAGTTCATATTACAAACTAAATAATTTGATTTAAATGGTTAATAAACTTCAATAAACAACAAATTGTTGATCATAACTTAAATCTGATTTTATAAGTAGAACAATTGTAAACTTTATCTACCTCACAATAAAACTTTGGATTATTAGGTTCATTCCTTTCGAATTCAATGGTTAACAAACACACACAAAAATGTTCACACCAAACAAACGATAAATAAAATTAAAAATCACACAAAATCGATAAAAAAAAACCTGAAAATCACAGGTCAATTTACTTTTTCCTTTATCCACACATAGAGAAAAATTACTATTTAATTAAACAACTTTCTCAAAACTCAATTACATCGCAACGAAAAATTAATTCATTATTCAACAACATTGGCACTACGGCCTCAACGTAAACAACTTTAATAAAATTCTAATTCAAATAGTTTCAACAACAAAGTTCATGAATAAAACGTAACAAATGGAAAACAATGCAATTATCCCCATCCTGTTACGTATCAGAGCGACCCTAAGAAAACACATGAAAGAGTCAACTCACAACAACAGCTAATCTTGGTTATCTGCACGTTACCCACGTAGAGGCAACATTTAAACAGAAGGGGTGAGATTCACATTCAATAATAATAGATATACAATTTAACAACATAATTTAACAACATAAACAACAACTAAACAATAGTAATACTTCACACAATTCTTTAGTTATTTCTGCTTGACATTAAAACAACGACAACAACTCAACAACTCGACGACGACAACGACTACGTGACAATGCAATGGCACAACAACAACTTGACTATGCAATATGCATGTGGTACCAATCAATGTGTTAGAGCATAGGCTCTCAATTCAATGTGTCAAGCATAGGCTCTCAAATCAACGTGGTATGAATGATTAAACATTCAACAGGGCATAAGCCCCCAACTTTATATGAGTATGCATGTACTCAACAACATATTCAACAACAACGTACAACTTCAACGACATTGACAACAACAACGACGACTTGCATGAATAATAAGGCGTTAACACGACTTAATGCAACAACGACAACAACTTCAACGTAATCAGCACTTAGCAACATAATCAACAACATTATATAAATATATCCACATAAAGTTATATATATAAATCATCCATCAACGGTATTTTGACAATTAACAACATTATTCTTTGCAAATAAACGATGATCTCATTCACACATCTATAATTACGAAACTCAAGCATTCATACCTTAATTAAACTCCTAATACTCAAGTTTTGATGTTTAAAAGCAAACCATAAGTTTTGGGACGACTTGGAGATAGTTATGCTAAGTTTCCTTAAAATTTCT
>Ga0315914_1006515_pt1 | contig 16531 bp, 8 predicted proteins | sample MpolenodulesMG_FD_203920 | JGI IMG/M metagenome (GOLD analysis project Ga0315914, IMG submission 203920) | Medicago polymorpha root nodule microbial communities from Los Angeles, California, United States - elongated nodules | ecosystem: Host-associated > Plants > Roots > Nodule | place: USA... | reverse complement strand
ATCTTAAAATTTTGGTTCTTTTTTTTTTTTTTTTTTTGTTGAGAGGATTTTAGTATCATGTACTACCATACGATATAACAGTTCAATTTTGAGTTGATTAAAAGTTACAATTACCTTCACAACAAATTGCTAAATGTACTTAACATTCAGTTTTGACTTGTTTACCTTGATTTCATTCACTTCCGCAATACCAAAAATTGTGGCTACAGCATATAGTCGCCACTACCAAAACGAATTAAAGGATGTCTATGGTAACTACAAGTACACGTTATATCGGAAAAATGCATTATTGTCCAACATGTAGAGCCTGTTTGAAACACTTCCCAAAAACTCTATTTTAGTTTTTAAAAACTTGAAAATTAAAAACTTGTTTGCTAAACTATTTTTAAAATTACAGTTTTGGATACTGTTTTGAATTTTTTAGTTTTGGGGACTAAAAAACTAAAACATGTAAAAAATAACTATTGTGAGAAGAGGACTTGTATATTTCAAAAACTGAAAACAAAAACTATTTCGTAATCTTCCAGAGATTTATCAATGAGTAACTTATGCTTACTTATCTGTGCAAACTGTAACCAACATGGTATACAATCAGCATAGTGACTTCTCTCCATTCAATGCGTTGGACTTATCTTCTTTTTTTCTGTTATAGATGACTGACCTATACTGTTCACACACGCGTAGGGAGAAGGGTGAAAACCTCGGATCGAATCCAACCACCCACATAAAACAACCATTGACTGTAACAAAGGAGATACAATAGATTTATCTTCTCTTACCGCAAAACATATACATGCGTGTATACTATCTTATTATAGAAAACAGTGTAAGCAGTTTCAGAATTTACAGGAAAGTTTAATTGTGACCACATGAACTCTTACGCATAACAAATCAGTAAGAAGAAAACTAGATGTAGCTTGCGAGGATTTCCTTGCTGCCGAGTTAGCAACAAATTGCCTGATACCAGATTTGTTTCAATAACTCTAGACCCCATTAGTACTACCTCAAGAGGTTGCCTTTACTAATGACAACTCATAAATTTACGTAAGGTAGAGTTATTTGACACTGGACACAAGAAACAAACATAACCATAAAGTTCATTTCTCAAACTCCGCAAACAATGTTCCAAGAGAAGCTTTTCTAATGCAAAAGAAATTGCTAGACACTACGAAATTCAAAAGGAAGATACTATTTACTAGATCAGAACTGTAAACGCCACCCATGTGGTAATCTAGGGGATCTTATACATGCCATTGATGCAGCCTTATATGTCTATATTGGAGGTGAGGCATATTGAAGATCTATATAGATGTTTTCAGTTATATAACTGTAAATGCCTTCCAGATATAAAACCAACTCTGGACCCTTAGCTTAGCTCTATGTAGATATTTTCACATAAGCTCAACAATTGAAGGGACAGTGAAGCCTATCAGAACTTCCTAAACTATTAGATATCTAAGCATTTTCATGGATTTTAAACTCAAACCAAGTATCTTCATAAATCAACGGGATTCAACTTCTATGTGTTTATCATCATTGTAGTTTAAAAGCTATTACAGACATCAAATCACATCAACTTTTGTTGTTGGGAAAATCATGTCAAAGAGATCCCTGAGCACGGCTAAAGTTCTCATAGAATGATCTTAACAGAAATGACAACAGATATACCTCACGTCTCACAATGCACTGTCAATCTTATTCACTGAAATTCAAATTATTACCAACCATTATAATAACAAAATTGCATGCAGATGCCCCTAGCCTACAGTGGATCAATTAGCACCAGAGCTGCATCATCCAGGCCCCAATTTCTGAGAATCCTCACCATCTTAGCAGCAAATTATCTGGGAACAGACTCTCAGGTGAAATTCACCTACTTCTAAAAGGTAATTTCAATTCACTTGAATTAAGGTTTGTTTTCAATTAAAATCATGGCATTAAGCTTGTCACTAGCATAATTTTCACAACTGCATAACCTACCAAATATACACATTCTCATTTCATAGCTATACACAACTTCAATAAAAGTTACTACTTATATCCCAAGCTATACCAAAAGACAACTACAAACACTTTATTCTACTCAACAATCCATAACCACAACCAAAGCAACAACAATCACAAACCATAAGGAACAAAAGAAGCAATCAAATATAAACATATAACCAAAGTCTACACACAAACATAACATTATATCTTAAATGTTAAACGGAACCAGCGAAATTCAGTTAATTATACACAAAACCACTCTTCAAAAACGCCAAATTATAACATAATACCAATAGTATATAAAAACCAAGAGTGGATTCTTCTTCATTCTTCAAGCAAGAACAACAGCATTAAATTAACCTCTGGCTTTAAGCTCAGCAAGACGCCTAGACAAATCATCCTCATCAACCTTCTCAGCATCCTTCTCCTTAACCGGAACAGCATGAGCAGCCGCCACCGGAAGATTCACCGAAACTTCCAGTCCATAATCATCCGCTACCTGTTGCATCAAACTATTAACCTCCCCTTCCGGAGTCGAAAGGGAAGTCGATCCCGCCATAGCACTTTCCATAAACTCAGCTTGAACCTCCATATTCACAAACTGCTTCTCGAATTGATCCATAGTCTCCGACATCTTCTGCAAATTCCCTGTCGCCAACGATGATTCCAACGATTTCACGATATTTCCCATCGATTTGCTGATCGTTGACATCTTCGCCTGTGTATCGAGACGAGCACTCACGGCATCCAATCGGGAGGATAATCGGAGGTAGTTCATCTGCTCTGTGCGTTTTCGGATCGCGTTTTCAGCATAGATTCGTGCACCGTCCATGTTACCTTTTTCGATTGCTTTTTTCACCTTCAGTTTTTCGGATTTCTCTTCTTTTTCGCATTTTCTTGCTTGGCGTTGAAGAGATTTTGAGGTGAATTTCAATTCCATGATCTGATTCAGAAGCTTCTCTGTGTTTCCCATGGTTTTAATTTTCGAATTAGGGTTTTGAGATTTGGGAATTTTTTTGTTTCAGAGATAAAGATAGAAATAGCTACGAAAAGAGAGAAGAAAAGAACGAGAATTTTGAATAGCGTTGTGCTGAATTTTATAGGAATTTGGGGGTTTCGTCGTAATTTCCTACTTTCTCACTTATTGGGCTTTTTCCATGAACTATTTGTATTTGTTATTTAATGGAATTTAATCTCTTTCAAAAAAAACTTAAATTGTCAAAAGTGAGTGGTAAAAATCTTAAACAATATTCATTTAATATTCATTTTGAAATATGAAGAAATTAAATATGACCCTTGTTGTTAAAGTTTGTATACATGACACTATATAAACGGATCATCTTTTAGATATGATCTTTAACTTATTTTAATAATAAGGATCAGTTTTTCTGATGGAAAATATTTGAAGGGTTATTGTTTGAAGAAATTTTTTAGATGGACCAACATTAAAGAAACTTGTATGTTTAAAGGGACCAATTTAATTTGACCAAAAATAATATTTAACTTTATTGGATAGGTGATGAATCTGTTTTGAAAATTGCTTTTCTCACATACCAAATTGTTCTCCCACATAATTAAACGACCATTATACCCCAACCACCTCTTATGTTAGAAAGCCGACAACAATTAACTTTCGCTGGAGGTATAATGGTCTTTTACTAGTGTGGGAGAGCAATTTGATATGTGAGAAAAACAATTGTCATCTGTTTTAGAGAATTTTTTTAAGTGTTAGTTAATATTTTCACTAACTAGTCCATTTTAATAAGCCAAACAAAGTTTTAGCCCAATAATCCATGTCTACCCTAATTCCCCATCTAGATACAAGAACAAAATTAGTCTCATTATCGCTGCAACTTACTCATAAAAATCTATTCTCTTGTCATCCATTCTCTTTTCCAGTAGAATGAGTATGGTGAAAAGAGAGCAATATAGAGTGTTTTTTGTTGAAAACCACCACTTGTTGGCTCTAAAATGTGGGTTCTAGTTGGGAAGTTATCGAGGAGGGGCATACATGGGGTGAGGGAGACTTCTACTTGATTTTATGAGATCTAGGTTAGAATATGTGATCAATGCATTTAATTATCCTGTTATATTTTTTATCTTGTTTGTGATCTTACTTTTTATTTATTTATTACGATCTTACTTTTTTCTAACCGATATGTTATAATGCGGTAAAATTATAAGATCTTTATGATTTATATCACGGTATGGGGATTTATGATTTAGATCACGATCGGGTGATTTAAATCACCATTGTGAAAATAACGAAGAAATGTGTTTTTAATGAAACCATAAACTAATAAAGTTTTTTGATTTGATTGTAATTGAGCAATCACATGGAGATCAAACTATAATGGAAGATGGTGTTTTGAATCAATATTTTCTTAAATAATAAACGTGTTTATCTTAATGATAAAGTTAAACTCCTCCCAATCTCCTTATTGCTCCAACGTTTATGTTCTTCCTTTTAAATCAACTATATTTTATAACGGATGCTCTATTTTTGAAGTCACTGCAGGTAGATGGGAACAAGATGATGAAAAAGAGGTGGAAGAAAAACCTTCCAAAAATTGGATGGTTTGATCAAGAAGTGTCAACTTCAAAACAGCCAAAATTGTTAGATTTAAACAAATAAGTAAGATCTTAAAGACTTGTCTCTCCTATGGAGGATTGAATTGAACAAATTCTTGAACTTATGTTTTTTTTTTTTGGTCAAGTTTCTTGAACTTATGTTATTATGTTTATATATTACTTTTTTATTCTTAAATACTTGGAGGTGCTTAGTTTTCATTTGGCACAGTTATAAAATTATAGCTAAATTCTCATTATGTTGGACAATTAACATAGTAATTTTATTTGATTATTATTTAATAAATTTCTTGATGAATATGCAGTCTATTCCTTTTGTTTCTCTCTTAAGAACTTAAACAATATAAATGGATGAAGTGAGTAAATCCAGATGAAAGATCTATGTCCTACTCTAACATAATATTCTCTTTGTTTGTTGGGAATCTATCTATCTATTTTGAAAGATAATAACACCGTTAATAGACAACATCATTAACAAAGATGATATTTCAAATTAGATAAATATCCATAAGCAAACAAGAGCAGCATGGATAGAGAGGATACAAATCATTCATCTTGATTTACTCACAAAAGTAGTTTCAAGTCTTAAGAGAGGAAAATGAAAATATTTAACATTAATTTTGAATCAAATATCAAACAAGACTAAAAGAAAACCATTACATTAATTGTCCAACATAATGAGAAATTAACCATGCTTTATTAAATCTTCCAACCAACAACTTGAAGTATTTCATAACGGAAAACAAACATAAATATAGTAATACATATTCACAATTTTATTCAATTCAATTCCCCATAGGAGGCATATCCAGATTAAGATCTAACAATTGGGTAGACATTGAAGTTGACACTTCTGGATTAACACCGTCAACTTTTGTGTAAGTTTTTTATTCCACACAACCTTTTCATCATTTTTTCTCCGTACCTACATCAACTTCAAAAATAAGGAGAATGAAGTTGTTTGAAAGGAACGTAAGTATTGAAGTGATATGAAGATTATGTTCAATTTAAATTTGTTATTAACATATAATACACAAATTGCAAATATTTTTACTATTTAAGAAAACATTATTCTCTCCGAGATAAAATATAAGCAAAAAGAGTAGTTGAAAAAAAATTGTTTAAAAAAAAAAAAAGTAGTTGAAAATTGATTTACGTGGTTAAAAATTTAATCCACATATATCATTTTTGGCTTAATACATCCTCAAGTCCCTTAACTTATTTTTTCTTCTCACTTCAATCCCTTAACTATTAAATGTGTCAATTTGGTTATGTAAGTTCTCTTCCGTTTACTTAGTTGGTCCTTTCTATTAACTTTTTTCAAAAAACGTTAACTCTGCACATGTGGCACTCCAGGTTGGCCAATCACTTGAGGACATGGCAAATCACTGTCAGCAATATAAAAGGGTATGAAATGTCAAAAATTAGGGTTTTATTTGGCAGATTCCTCCTTCTCTCTTCTTCTCCATCGCGACCAGCCAAAACCTTCTCTCTTCTTCTTCTTCTTTCACGCCTAGAACCCAGAAAAGCCTTAACCAAGCATCACCTTCACCTGAAATGTCGAACCAGACATCAAAAACACAATGGGTTCACGAGCAATCTTATGGATATGTTGGATCTAGTTTGAGAAGAAGGGGGAATCCAAGTTGTAGGTGTGGGGAACCAACTGTAGTTCGAACGGTTACTGACTCTTTGAATCCTGACTATGGGAAGAAATTCTAGGGTTGCAGCAACTATAGGAATGCTAGGGACAAAGGTTGCAGCTACTTTAAGTTGGTTGCTGAAGATGATTTTATTGATGAAAGGGAATTGAAGATTGAAAAACAGAGTAAAAAGATTAAGAAGTTGAAGATTGAGTTATCAAGAACAAGACAATGGTTGTTAATGGCACTGATTTTTGGATTTGTATGTTTTGGGATTGGGTTGGTGTTAGGAACAATTTTAGTTTGCAAAACCACATCGATTTTGGGTGAATTTTATTTGAAATAGCAAAAGTTGTTGTATTTTGAGTGATGATGAAAGAATGTAATGGATTGAAGGATGATTGTAATGTTTTGATTATGATGAATGAATGAACTGTTTTGATTATGATGAATGAATGAAATGGTTTGTTGATGAATGAAATTGTTGTTTAAGTTGTAAGTGCATTATAGCATATAACATGAAAGTGTAGTTTATTGTAAGTGCATTATTGGTTGTAAGTGCAGTTTATCACCTAATTGCAAACTATAGAAACCACAAGATATCATAAGTAGTGAATCAAAGGTGCATTATAGCACATATTCAATAAGTCATAAGTGCATTATAGCACATATTACATAAATAGCTTAGTAGCTTAATAGCTTAACAATACTTAACAACCAAAAGTGCTTAATAACACACAAATGCTTAACAGTCAAAAGTGCTTAATAGCACACATTTGCTTAACATTAGCAGTCAGATATCCAAAAAAAGACATTCTAAATTGCCTAATAGCCCATATTACAAGTCAGAAGTTGTTGGTCCATCACATTGGCTAAGTAGCAGATCCTCCTTTCTTTATCCCCTTGTTTCCTAGCTTTGCAGCTTGTTTTGGTTGAGTAGCATAAACTTGATGACTAGCCTTTCTCTTCTTAGTTAAAGCACTTGGTTTCTGAGTTGGTGGAATATGAGAAGTTTGTGACTGAGTTGTTTGAGTAGCATAAACTGGCTCCTTAGCCTTTCTCTTCCTAGTTGATGCATTTTGCTTCTGAGTAGTTTGAGTCTGAGAAGCTTGACTTTGAGTAGCTGGTGCCTGAGTATTTTGACTCTGAGTAGCTTGTGGCTGAGTAGCTTGAGTCTGAGATACTTGTGGCTGACTGGTTTGAGTCTCAACTTGTGCTGGTGGTTGAAGATCAGTATATTCAGTATATTGAGTCTCAACTTGTGCTTGAGGCTCTGATTCAGGAGGTGGAGGTGGAGGCAGTGGGCATCTTGACTTGTTGTGTCCAGATTGCTTGCACCTACTGCACTTGATTCCATATAATGCTCTCTTCATTTGTCCTTCCTCTTTGAGAAGCTCACTTGCATCCAATCTCCTTTTCTTTTTAGGTCTTCTAGGTTGTTTTTTGATAGCTGGTGGTTGAAGATCAGTATATTCAGTTCTCATCCACAGATTTTGTCCATTGGCAGGATATATCATGCTCGAATAACAATCAACATATGCTTCTTTCTTGTAGATGGATGATACATAGTCAGCAATGTTGTAATGTTTGTGTTTTATGCAAGCAATGGCATGACAACATGGCAGTCCTGTCAAATACCATTTCCTGCAATCATACACCATTGTCTGCAAGTTAACAACATACTTGTCTCCAGAATTTGAGAGATGGATCACTTGGAAATCATGATCTCCACCTTGCTTGAGAAAATAAACCAGAAACATTCCACCATAAGAAAAAAAGCATACAAATGAAAACTTAATCAACATACAAATGGAAACTTAATGCATAAGAAGACATAATTAGTATAAGGAAACTTAGGCATACAAATGGAAAACTTAATGAAAACTTAATACCTTACTACCCAGCTATTTGTATAAGATGATTCCTTTTCTAGCTTCTTCTTGATATTTGGCAGAATATCACCATCATTAAACCTTGCAATTTTCTGCCCATTCTTCTCCCACCTCTGCATGACATAAACTCTTATATCCTCCAACATGGAAACAACTGGCTTGGACCTTGGAATCACAATCACAGAGTTAAAGGCTTCTGACATGTTGTTCACTAATGTGTCACACTTTGAGTCACCGTTAAACATTGACCTAGTCTAATGTCTTGGATCTATTTCACACAGATATTTAAATGCCTCATCACTTATAACCTTTATTTCCTTCATCTCCTTTTCCCAAACATTTCTGTAAGTAGCTTTGGCAGCTCTCCACATTAACTCTTTTAGTTTTTTTTCCAGGGAATCTCTTTCTCAAATTGTTATAGAGATGTCTCACACAAAATCTCTGCTCAACCCCAGGAAGCAACAAATCAATAGCTAGTAAAAGTCTCTATTTGACACAATACAACAAAAGTAGTCAGCACTTACTATAACCAGAAGCATATGTTTTTAAAAAAGTATACAAAAATAAAATTTTTATGTGGAGATATAAATAATACCTTCTGTTGATCACTGATGATGGTGTATGTCCTGCAGATTCCAGTACCTCCCAAATCATCTATGAGAAGCTCTAAGAACCATTTCCAGAACTCTTTAGTCTCTCCTTCAACAACTGCAAATGCAATTGAAAGTATTTGGTCATTTGGATCCATTCCAATGGCAACCAACAACATTCCACCATAAGGCCCATTAAGGAAACAACCATCAAGCCCAATGATCTTTCTGCATTTGAAGAAGCTATCCATACACCCCTTAAAGCATACATACATTCTTTGAAATCTAGGACAGACTACTGCATTTGGATTCTCTAGGTCAGCCTCAGTACCTTCATAAGGGGTTGATGTAATCTTGACAGATGAATGAGGGTTTGACCTTAGATCATGCAGCCTTGTGTACTGATCTCTAAAGCTCCCTTCAACAAATTCCACTGCAAATTTCTTTGCTCTATAAGCTTTGCTCCTACACATTTGAATATTCCACTTCTGTTGAGCCCTCTCCATTATAGTTGAAATTTTTAGATCTCTATTCTCTCTAACCCTTGTATGAAGTTTAGAACCTAACCATCTAGAATTCATCAAATTCACATTGAAGTCTGTGTCACACTCATGATCTCCAGGGTAAACCTTTTTCAACTGCCATGTCTCTTCATCAGGTATTTTACCACAGAATGCCTCCCATGGACATCCTTCCTTACATCCAACCCTCACTCTAACTTTATCAGTCTTTCTAAATTTTATTGCCCTTCCAGTGTACTGCATAAGTCCTCATTGCTTCCATAAAAACTAACTTTGACACAAAATATGTTCCAACCTCCCATTTATAATCCTTCATTTTATCTGGCATTTTGAAAGTTGGGAATTTGGCTTTGTTCACACCATCCTCATCACTCTCAGATCCACTATTCAAGTCATCATAATTGACTTCATCTAATTCATCTCAACCCCTATAAGCTACTACAGTCTCTGATGCTCCTGCTTCACTTTCAATGTTAACAGACCTTTGTAGTTGCTCAATAATGTCATCTTCAAACACATGATCTTGTCCTGGTTGTTTTTTCTTGGGTCTTCCTCTCCTCTTTTTCCCCTTGCCAGTTTTACTCTTCTTTTGCAAAGAAGCTCATCCCTTCTTCTTTTTCCCCCTGTCAGCAGTGTTATCTTCACCCTCTACCCTCACAGATCCTTCACCCACGTCAGTTTGATTCTCAGCATTGTTCACTTCACCCTCTACCCTCATAGTGTCTGTCTCAGCATTTAAATCCACATTTACTCCATTTCCACCTACCTCACTGTCTAAGTCTCCTGTTATTCCAACCTCATCTTCTGACTCACCAAAATGTACATCAAGGGCACTGTCTTCCTTCTCACCAGCCATATCCTCATTTTCATTCCCTAACCCAAAGTCAAAGTCATTTTCATTCCCTAGCACAAGCTCACCCATATTCACAGTTTCCTCCACTGTTGGCTCACTCACATTCACAGTTTCCTTCTCTAGCTCAGGCCCATGACTATTTTGTCCAACTTCAGTCTGTGTCTCATCATCTCCTAATCCAGGCCCATTATCATACTCACCAAACAATTCATTCTCAGCAGTGGGACCTACACCACTTACACCACCATCAACATTTGAAACCTCACCCTCAGCAGTGGGACCTACACTAGTGGGACCTTTATTTGTTTCATTCCTAACAGATGGGATAGGTGGGGCCACAGGTGGGGCCATTATAGGATATTCTATCAATGGGTTAAGCTCTGCAATTTCAGGTTGTGACATTGGGTGAACAACATACAAATGGACCTTATCAAATTGATATGCAATATTCTGCATCCTTCTACAACCTATGTCACTATTCAAAGGAATCATTCCATCTTCCATAGTAGGGTCAAAATACCACAGAGACTTAAGACTAATATACCCTAATCTTTTTAAGGTTGTTAACAAAGCAAAATAACTGAAAAAAATCTGGGTCACAATCAAGTATTTCTTCTAGACCTACATACTCAGGGTCATTAAAAGAGCTTAAGTCCCCAGCATGATGTAAAACACACTGAAACACTTGATCCATATGTTTTGAGCCATTAAGGCAGGAAAGAAAAGAACAAACCCTAATTAAATTTGTGCACAAAAATTGAAAAAAACGGACCACATACAACACAACAATACAAAGCCATACTTTATTTCCTTCAAAAAATTCAACACAACAGACAAAAATCAACTTTTGAAAAGGGAAAATACAATAGAATATCAAATCCATGCATACAGAACCTTAAAACGTACAAAAATCATCCAAATCTGCAAAACCCTAGAAATTTTTCAAAACCCTAGCAAAATTTCGAAACCCTAATTAGAACAAACATGAGTTTCATACTCGCGAAGAAGAAGATTAAATCAACATTAAAAGGCCACACATTCATACAAAACTTCAACATTTTTCAAAAACTTCAACAATTTTAGAAACCCTAATCAGAAAAAACAAACATTTTTTCGCGAAGAAGAAGATGAAACAAACCTGGATTTTGTCTTCGATTTCGTCTTCGTTCCAGAATCAACAGTGTTTTCCCCTTTCCTTTGATCTTCAGTTTGTTTCTTCTTCTTCTCCTCTCTGTGTTTTCTTCTCCTTCTCTCTCTACGTTTTCTTCATTCTCTCTCTATCTTCTCAGAATTCTAAGGATTATGCCAACCTGGAGTGCCACATGTGCAGAGTTAACGTTTTTTGAAAAAAGTTAACAGAAAGGACCAACTAAGTAAACGGAAGAGAACTTACAGGACCAAATTAACACATTTAATAGTTAAGGGACTTAAGTGAGAAGAAAAAAATAAGTTAAGGGACCTGGAGATGTATTAAGCCTATCATTTTTTTTAGCAACCATTGTTGCTTATATTTTATTTTGGAGGAAGTAGGTGGTAAGTTACTCAAATTTCAAAACAGCACTTACACTACCATTTATGACAACTTGATATCCACATGGTTCCTACAAATTCAATCAAATTGGAAAATTGATGAATTCCAACTTCCTACCTGCACTTCTAGTTATTTTCCCAACAAGTCTACAATTGTGCTTCACAAATTTGTAATGAAGGAGTTTAGGATGGTGGCGAAGGTTTTGCATAATCAGGTAATTAGTACAATATTTTTTTTTTTTGTTAATCAATGTTTTGTAGGAAGACTTTTCTAATTCATATTAATTGTATGAAATAAGTTGCATGGTTCCTCTTGGTTGATTTTGTTCCTTTTTCCCAATATTATTTTGTTAGTTGTATTTATGTTGTTCTTGATCTTGTTTCTAACACGTCAAAACTTTAAAATAACTGGAATACATTTAGAAACTAGGTTATATATCAAATCCATTTGCAAACATCTCATTCAACAATTTATAACTTTTAGGATCCAAATCTCTTATATCACCTTAAGCCCTTGACGATAAGTGGCAATTTCTCTATAGTAACATTATGATAATTATTCTTACACATACATGAAATCACATCAGAGACTTAAGAGACTCCTCTTATTCAACAAAAAGAAAATAAAATAGTAATAGATTTAATTAAGAACTATATTTGGTGTTATATAATAAAGAAGGTGCTTTCCCTATCTATGGAGATTGACCAATGGTCTGAGTTTGAATTGGAGAAGCACAACACTTGCAGCAAGAGCCTAGGGGTGGTGGACTGCAGCACACACAAGCAGGACATATGGGCCTACTAACTGCACATCAAAATACACTTCATGAGTTTTTTAATACTCGTAGAAAAATATATCAATTTGAAAGTTTCAATTTATATATAATTCTCTAAATCAAATAGTTTATCTTATTTTTAATTACCTGCTAATGAAACACGTACAGCATCACATGGTAAAGTGGGAGAAAGAGTCATGGCAAAGATGAAAAGAGTCACCAAAGTAAACTTCAAAGAATTGGTGGCCATTGCTATACTACGAGAGAGAGAGAGAGAGAGGAAACTATAGAGAAATATGGATGTGAAAGGTTTTGGTTATTTGAATGATTAGATCATGAATCTAGTGTTTATATATATAAGTTTGTCAAGTCAACTTAGAACTAGTGGATGTAAGAATAGATAGGCATATTCTTTTAAGTGCCGTAAGCCGTAAGGTTTGAATTTGAAGGGTGAATCCAATTAAATTAATAAATAGTGTCACGGTAGTTTGTATTATATATGGTTTTTAGACTTGGTAATTACTTCGATAGCGGGTTTCTTTTGAGTTGTCGGGTTAGTCTATAGTTGAATAGTAAGAGTTAGCCTTGCATGATCACAAGGTTAAATGTATAGTGCTTAAGCGCACACACATAATGATAATAACAAACATCGACACAAAGTAGTTTTTTATTGTTATTAGAAAAAGTCTTTTTTTTTATTAGTAATTTTTTATTGTTTAGTAAACTTCAGAGAATTGATTGCCATTGCTACAATACAAGAGGAAACTATTGAGAAATATGGATGTGATAGGAACAAGTGAATATAAAAATAGATAGCCATGGTATTTTATGTGCCCTAAGGTTTGAATTTGAAGATTGAATTCCAAGTTAATCAAAAGTCCTATGATGGTAATTAGTTTTGCATTATACTGTAGTATATGGATATTTATATTTGAAGGTTCAAAATTTCTGCCAAGTGCCCAGCAGGCTGCAAATCTTCATTTTGATCATTGTCTTTATTTTGGTCTATCAAATCCAACACGCATATGCCAACAAATGATTTTTATTATTATAAGTATAATGAGTTAATGTGTAATCTTTTTTGTTCACCACATTTGAAAATTTCCTGCAAAAAGTTGTCGTTGACAATCAAATCACCACACATCTAGTAATAAAATAAGGCAAAGAAAAAGATGAAAGAATTTAAAATGCACAGAAGAACTTGACTTATGAAGAATAAACATAACATCATAATCGACTGGTTAGGCTAAGTCAAATATTGTAAATGGTTTTTTAGTTGTTATGTCTAATTCATCAATCTGGTGGAGATGCTTATACCAGCTTATAAATTAAACCAGCAAAGTTTTAACATCTGGTATCAGATTGAGTGTGTTACAAGTTTTCAAGTTCTCCTATGGCAAGACACTTGTTCCCTATAGTTTTTCTACTCTCTTTGACTCTTCCTTTCATTGTTCATGCTCAGAACAACCAATCAGGTTTGACAGTCTCATCTTACAACATATTATTCTGCTATAAGACTACATATATAGGGCTGCTTCATTGTCCTTACCTTAGAACATAAGTAGCACTGAGCCACGTACAAGTCAATGTTGTGTTCGGTGTTTGTGTTTGTATTTGATTCAGTCCTACATAGTTTAGAACTCGTGTTTTCCTCTTTTGCAGGCTTCATTAGTATTGACTGTGGACTAGTGGATGAACCAAGCTACACAGATGAAACTACTTCCATCTATTACACTTGGGATGTTAATTTCACAGACACTGGTGTAAGCCACATCATATCATCTAAATTCAAGGCATCCCTTGAAAGACAGTTTTGGAATGTTAGAAGCTTCCCAGAAGGAACAAGGAACTGCTACACCCTTTTTGTTTCACAAGGAAGTAGCAAGAAATATTTGGTCAGGGCCAGTTTTGTGTATGGTAACTATGATGGAAAAGATTCTCTTCCTGAATTTGATATCTATCTTGGAGCCAAATGGTGGGAATCTGTGGTGTTTGAGAATTCATCTAGTGTATTTAGCAAGGAAATCATTTATGCTGCATCCTCGGATTATGTTCATTTTTGTTTGTTTAATACTGGCAAGGGTACACCTTTTATTTCAGTTTTAGAGCTTAGAGTTCTTAGCAGTGATGATGCCTATCTTGATAACTCTTTGGAGCTTTTGGGGAGGTTTGATATAGGCTCAGAGGATGGTAAAAAAATCAGGTGAGCCATCTCACTTACAGTATAACTATAACAAGTCATGCCATGGAAGTTAGAATTGGAATCACTTCTAAAAGGAAAAAAAAAGTTATTTTTTATAAGGCCTTCTTGGATAAAATGCTTAATAAGAAATAAACGCTTATCATATAAGTGCTATGTATAATCTATTTCTCTAACAAAAGCTATAATAAAGTCAAATTATTTTCATATTAGTTATATATATGTTGTTTTTATAAGCTATCTTAAAGATCTTATGGTAAAAGTTTAAAACATCTTGTGGACATGTAATAAACTGTTTCTATAAGCTCTTCAAACAGTTTCACAAGTACTTACACTTTTTCCTTTTCCAAAGATATCCAGATGATGTTTATGACAGAACATGGACACCTTATAACTCAATTGATTGGAAAAAAATAGACACTTCACTCACCATAGACCAAAGAGCACCTTCATTCAGCTTTATACCGGTACCACCCTCCACTGTGATGAGAACAACAGCAATTCCAGCAAATGTCAGTGACAACTTGGAATTTTCCTTCCTTCCCAAGTATAATTCCTCCAGATATTATGTGTACATGTACTTTGCTGAAATCCAGAAGCTCCAGGAAAATCAAATCAGAGAGTTCAACATTTTTGTAAATGGGAAGCTTCTAAGGAGTGAAGTCAATCCTTTTTATCTTCAAAACCTGTATTATTATTCTTCAGCTATAAGTGAGACTAAGTTAGAACTTTGGCTTAATAAGACTAGTAGGTCAACTCTTCCACCTCTATTCAATGCGGTCGAGATATACATGGAAAAGGACTTCTTACAATCAGAAACATATCAAACCGATGGTATGTACTACTATTTAGTTAGATACACTGATTTTACTCTCAAATTTCTATTTACAGTTAATTCAAGACCATGCACTTCATTATTCACATGCATTATTCTTACAATCTTATCATGTTGATGCTAGTTGATGCCATCCTAAATGTGAAGTCAATTTATGGGATCAAGAGAAATTGGCAAGGAGATCCTTGTACCTCAGTTTCTTACTTGTGGAATGGTTTAAACTGCAGCTATGCTGGTACTGATTCACCAAGGATCATATACTTGTAAGTTATGTGGCATGAAATGAAATACATATGTTGATCATCCTTTAGTTTAGTAGTTTTCACTTTAACTTTTTATAGTCTTCAATGATATTAATGAATTTCATAACCATGCATTAGGAACTTAACTTCCAGTGGTTTAAATGGAACTATAGCTGCTGGCATATCCAATCTGAAGTCCATAGAATATTTGTAAGTCCTTTAATCTATTACACATGAATAGTTAGCTATATAGTTGGTCACAAAAATGAAGCATAAAAACATTTTGTTCCAATTTTAGGGACTTGTCAAATAACAATTTGACTGGAGCTGTGCCTGATTTCCTATCTCAGCTGCGCTTCTTGAGAGTTTTGTAAGTCAACTATATTCATCTTCATATGGCTAAATTCTATAGAGTGGCAAAGCTTTCAAAGTCCTAGGTTCTCCTAGGTGGCCTTGAATTTTCAATTAATTTTATTGCTTGAGTTGTTAAAAAAATATCATGGTAAGAATGCCAATGTGAACTTTATTGTATAAACCTGGACCTCTGTAGCAGGTCATGGGAAGCTCTGAGATTAGGCGTGTGCGACACACATCGGTGTCTGACACCCGGCACGTGTCTGACATCTCAGACAAGTGCCCCGAAAAGAAAAAAAAACTATTTTTCTTTGATTTGACACACCTAAGACACTTTTTGGACACTTCTCAAACACTTCTACCGGGTCAGTGGCGGAGTCTGGATTATTATAAAGCCTAGGCATAAAAAATTTGCAACACATTTATCGGGGTTTACATAAGAAATTGCAAGCAAATAATCAAAAATCTAAAGAAATTGTCCAATTTATAGGAGTTTATACAAGAAATTCAGGGGGAA